>Ga0209026_1000061_pt1 | contig 219572 bp, 191 predicted proteins | sample AraplaCL_Col_mCL_FD_184262 | JGI IMG/M metagenome (GOLD analysis project Ga0209026, IMG submission 184262) | Arabidopsis root microbial communities from the University of North Carolina, USA - plate scrape CL_Col_mCL (SPAdes) (version 2) | ecosystem: Host-associated > Plants > Roots >... | reverse complement strand
GAGTCCGGCAAGGCCGGACTCGGCTCCGCTCGAACAGGCGCGTGCCGCGCCTGTTCGACGTCGGGCCATCCATGGCCCGGCTGATGCCCCTGTAACCCGACGGGTTACAGGGGCATCAGCGCATAGCCCTGCTGCTGCAGTTCGGTGATCGTGGTGAGCGCGGACAGCGCTACCTCCACGTCCTTCGCCACCCAGGCGTCCTCGAAGTGGTTCTCGATCACCGCCTGCCCGCACACCGCCACCGTGACGCCGGCCTTGCGCAGCTGCGCGATCGCGGCGAGGTTGGGGTTGGCCACGCCGAACTTCGCGCGGTAGTGCGCGTCGTCCAGCACCAGCGCGGTGGCCGGGCCGTAGGCGATGGCGACGAACTTCAGGTGGGCTAGCGGCACGCCCGAAGCGGCGTACAGGTTCACCGTGCGCGCCACGCGCTCCAGCGCGGGGTTGACGTGGTCGGGCTTGTCGCTCGGCTTGGTCATCGAGAACACCACCTTGTAGGTGGCGTTGCGGTCGGGCAGGTAGGCCGCGTGCGGCACCGGGTGGAACGCGCCGGTGGCGGTGATGGGGGGCGCCGGGTTGTCGGCCGCCATCGCAGCGGCGGGCAGCAGGCTGAGCACGAGCAATCCGGAGAGCAGCGGACGGAGCATGGCGACCTCGATGCGTGGCGACGCGGATGAGCGACGCCGCATGCTAGGCCGGCCCGTACCGATAAGCCAAGACGGTTTTGATGATGGTGACGATAAACACGTCTTATCAGGCCGGCTCCGGCTCCACCTCGTCCGCATGCTGCAGCCGGCGCGCGATGCACGCGAAGCTGGCCGCGGTCGCGGCGTCCTCCGGCACGAAGAAGAACGCGGTGGCGCCACTGGCGGTGCCGTCGGCGTCGCGCAGCGGGAAACGGTTGGAGTGCACGCGCACCTCGCCGAATTCCGGGTGGCGGAAATGCGCGATCCAGGCCGTCAGCGGCGTGACTTGATGGCGCTGCCACAGCGAGACGAACTCGGGGCTGGCCGCGGCGAGCGCTTCGATCAGCGCATCGAAGCGTGGATCGTCGGGATGCGCCGCCTGGTTCATGCGGAAGATGCCGAGCAGGTTGAGCATGCCCGGTTCGAAGCAGGGTTCGTACAGCCGCCGCCGCGCCGGGTTCATGAACGCGTTCCACAGGTGGTTGGCGGCGAAGCGGCCGTGGAACTCGCCGAACTGGTACAGCCGCTCGGCCAGCGCATTGCAGGCCAGCACGTCGAACACCGGATCGAGCACGAAGGCCGGCGCCTGGTACAGGTCGAGCACGCCTTGCACCGAGGGCGGCAGCACCACGTGGTTGCGCACCGGTTCCGCGCGCGCCAGCCCGGCCAGCGAGAACAGGTAGGCCTCGTCGGTGGCGTCCAGCCGCAGCGCCCGCGCGATGCGCGCCAGCGCCGCCGCGGACACATTGATCGCGCGCCCCTGCTCCAGCCACGTGTACCAGGTGAGGCCCACCTCGGCCAGCGCGGCCACTTCCTCGCGGCGCAGGCCGGGCGTGAGCCGGCGCCCGCCACGCTGTAGTCCCACCGCCTCGGGCGCGAGCGCGGCGCGGCGAGTGCGCAGGAAGGCCTTCAACTCGGTGCGTTGCCGGGAATGCTGCATGCGTGTAGGGCCGAGGGGAGGTAGTGGGAATACCAGCAGCGGGAACTGTCTCCCCATGGTGCTGGCCTGGGATTTATGGTGACGCTACTCCCCAGATCCAACGGATGTCCCGGCCCGTCCGTCATGGACGGCACCTGCCGGGCCGGGATGTCCCGCGGTTGCGTGCAACGCGCAACCCCTTCGCCTCCTCGTATCCCGCTCCCAGCACGCTCCGGATGGAACCTCCGCGTGCGCCGTCGGTAACGTCGAGGCCACGTCCCACGTCCCTGTTGTCATGCAAGGAGATCGACATGTCGTTGCTGATCACCGACCGCGAAGCCGCCAGCCGCGTGCTGGCGGAACCCGATGCGCTGACCGATTTCGTGGTCAACGCGCAACTGATGCTGGACCCGGCCACACCCGAGCCGGTGCGCCGCGAGGCCGAGCCGCGGCTGCTCGCCCTGCTGCCCACGCTGCAGGCGCTGGGCGTGTTCGAACTGTTCGCGATCCGCGATCCTGCGCTGGCCGCGATGGTGCGCGACGAACTGCCGGAGGACCGGCGCTGAGCGAGGCCGGCTCAGGCGGCCACCGCCGGCGCGCGCTCGAAGTAGCGCGCCGGCGACTGCCCGCAGGCGCGCCGGAACATCGCGATGAAGGCACTGGTGTTGGCGTAGCCGGTGGCCTCGGCCACCTGCGCCACCGGCATGCCTTCGGCCAGCCGTTCCAGCGCGCGGCTCAGCCGTGCCTGCTGGCGCCACTGCGCGAAACTCAGCGCGGTCTCGTGACGGAACAGCCGGCTGAGGCTGCGCGCCGACAGGCCGGCGTGCCCGGCCCAGTCCTCCAGGCTGCGGTTGTCCTGCGGTGCCTTCAGCACCGCATGGGCGATGCGCAGCAGGCGGCGGTCGACCGGCATCGGCAGATGCAGTGGTTCCTGCGGCGCGCGGCGCAACTCGTCCAGCAACACCGCGGACACGCGCTCCTGTTCCGATTCCAGGCGCTCGGCCAGCACCCAGCTGCTGGCGCGCCGCACCAGCGCGCGCATCAGCTCGCTGGTGCCGAGCACGCAAGGGCGCTCGGGCAGACCCGCGCAGACATCGGGCGCGAGGAACAGGCCCCAGCCGCTCATTGGCCCGCTCACGCTTACCGTGTGCAGTTCGCCGGGCGGCATCCAGCCCGCGCGGTGCGGTGGCAGCAGCCAGGAACCGTAGCGGGTGCGCACGTGCAGCAGGCCGCTCTCGATGCAGTACACCTGCCCACGCAGGTGGCGGTGCCAGTCGTGCGTGCGGGTTTCCCCGTCCTGCTCGCTGGCCGCCTCGCCCTCGTCCCAGTAGGCGATCACGGCGGGGCCGTCGGCGCTCTCGATGCGGTCGTGCAGTTGCTGGTGCCAGGCGCCCATGTCCGATTCTCGACATTTGTTGACCAAGTAACGTTATCAGTTTTCCGCAGCGCGTGCGTAAGCTGGCCGACGTCCGGCGCCGACTACCGGATTGCGCTGCCGCTGCCATCGCCCGCGGTTTCCCGCCTCCCCGTTCGCCGCCCTGGCGTCCCCACCGGAGAGTCCGCATGCCCTCGTCCACGCTGTCCGTTGCCGTTCCGTACCGTTCGCCGCTGGAAACCTTCGTCGCCTGCGCCCACGAGATGCTCGATCCGGCCACGCCGGAAGCCGCGCGCCGCCGCGCCGAACCCCGCCTGCTGGCCGTGCTGCCCGCGCTGCAGGCGCTGGGCGTGTTCGAGCTGTTCGCGATCCGCGACCCGGCCTTGGCCGAGATGGTGCGCGACGAACTGGAGGCGCGCCGGCAGCGTCACGGCTGATCTTGCCGGGACAAAATTCGACGCGCATATATTTGCCTTGACAAATATAATTCCGGCAATAGAATGCGCGGCCATGAACACCGAATCCATCGCCTTCTCCAGCCCGCGCGAGAGCCTCGGCGTCCTGCTGGGCCTGGTGCGCGCCGAGATCGTGCGCGCCATGGAGGCGGAGATCGCGACCAAGGGCCTGGAGCTGAAATTCACGCAGTTCCTGATACTCAAACGGCTGGCCCGGCTGGGTCCGATGAGCGCCACCGAGCTGGCCCGCTCGGTGGAGTTGGACGGCGGCGCGATGACCCGCCAGCTCGACCAGCTCGAACGCCGGGGTTACTTGCGCCGGCGCCCGCACCAGCAAGACCGGCGCGCGCTGCGCATCGAACTCACCGACGCGGGCGATGCGCTGTGGCGGCAGCTCAACGGCTGCAACGAGCATGTGCTGGCCGCGGCCCAAGCCTCGCTGGATGCCGACGAGCGCGACCGGCTGCACGACTACCTGGAGCGCGTGCTGTTCGCGCTGCGCAACAAAGACTGATCCCTACCCCCACCTGTTTCGAGACCGAAAGCTCATGCGTCTGCATCTCCTTGCGGCAGCGGTCGGACTGACCCTCGCGCTGGCCGGTTGCGCCAGCAGCGGCGGCCTGCATCCGGACGGTACGCCGATCGACCCGTCCTCACTCCAGGCCGGGCGCAGCCTTGCCCACGTACCGTCCGACGCCGCGTGGCCGCAGGCGGACTGGTGGACCGGGCTCAGCGATCCGCAGCTCGATGCGCTGATCGCCGAGGCGCTGCACGACAACCCCAGCCTCGCCGTCGCCGACGCGCGCGCGCGCGGGGCGCAGGCCGCGGCCGGCGTCGCCGAGGCTGCGCGCCGGCCGAGCGTGAATGGCGGTGCCGCGATCGCCGGCGCCCGTCCGCCGGGCGCGTTCGGCAGCAAGCTGGCGCACTTCTCGATGGCCAAGTACGGCTACGCCAGCTTCAAGTGGGATCTCGACCTGTGGGGCGGCAAGCGCGCCGCCTGGGAAGCGGCGGTGGGCCAGGCCCGTGCCGCCGAGGTCGAGGCGCGGGCCGCGCGCATCGAGCTGTCGGGCAACGTGGCACGCGCCTACGTGCAGCTGGGTTACGCCTATGCGCAGCAGGACGTGGCGAAGGCCGAACTGCAGCGCGCGAACGAGTCGCGCGAACTGACCCGCCAGCGCGTCGCCGCCGGCATCGACAACCAGCTGCAGCTGAAGCAGGGCGACGCCGAGGTGGCGAGCGCCGAGGAGCAGCAAGCCGTGGCCGCCCGCGCGATCGACGCGGCGCAGTCCGCACTGTCGGTGCTGCTGGGCAAGGGCCCGGATCGCGGCCTCGACATCACGCGACCGCGGCTGTTGGCGCCGTCGGCCCTGAGCGTGCCGGCGAATCTGCCGGTGGATCTGCTCGGCCATCGCGCCGATCTGGTCGCCGCGCGCTGGCGCGTGGAAGCCGCGAGCAAGGATATCAAGGTCGCCAAGACCGAGTTCCTGCCGAACGTGAGTCTCGGCGCGATGGCCGGCCTGCTCAGCATGGGCGGCGGCAATCTGTTCGAGGCCTCGTCGCGGTTCTATCAGGTGGGCCCGTCGCTCAGCCTGCCGATCTTCGACGGCGGCCGGCTGCGCGCGAACCTGTCCGGCAAGGACGCGCAGTACGACCTCGCCGTGGCGCAGTACAACCAGACCCTGGTGAGCGCCGTCAACGAGGCGGCCGACGATGTCGACGCGCTGCAATCGCTGAAGGAGCAGGCCGCCGCGCAGCAGCGCGCCGTGGATGCCGCGAGCGACGCGTGGAAGCTCGCCGAACAGCGCTACAAGGCCGGCGTGGGCAGCTATCTGGAGGCACTCAGCGTGCGCCAGCAGCTGCTCGTCGCCGAACAGCGCATGGCCGCGCTGCAGGCGCAGCAGTCCGATCGCTCGGTGCAGCTGATCCAGGCCCTCGGTGGGGGCTACCGCCCCACGCCCGACCAGCCGGCGCCGGCACCCGCCGCATCCGTTTCCTCCGCATCCGCACACCATTCCTGAGGCAGCTCCATGTCCAGCCAGAACCCCACCGCGGCCGCCACCCCGGCCGCCCAGCCGCCGCAGAACAACAAGCGCCGCGGCTTCCTGTTGCGTGCGCTAGGCGCGGTCGTGGTACTCGCCGCGATCGTCTGGGCGCTGTGGTACTTCCTCGACGGCCGCTGGTACGAGGGCACCGATGACGCCTACGTGGGCGGCAACGTGGTGCAGCTCACCCCGCAGATCCCCGGCACCGTGGTCACCATCGGCGCCGATGACGGCGACCTGGTGAAGCAGGGCGACGTGCTGGTGAAGCTCGACCGCTCCAACGCCGACGTGGCGCTGGCCGAGGCCAGGGCGAATCTCGCCGCCACCGTGCGCAAGGTGCGCGGCCTGTATTCCAGCGTCAGCGGCCAGCAGGCGCTGGTCGCCGCGCGCGAGACGGCGGTGGCCAAGGCCAAGGCCGACTACGACCGCCGCACGGGGCTGGCGAAGTCCGGCGCGATCTCCGCGGAGGAGCTGTCGCATGCCCGCGACGAGCTGACCGCCGCGCAGAGTGCGCTGGTCGCCGCCCAGCAGCAGTACCAGACCAGCAAGGTGCTGGTGGACGACACCGTGGTCGCCTCGCATCCCGACGTGCAGGCCGCCGCGGCGAAGTTCCGCGCGGCGTATCTGGACGACGAGCGCACCACCCTGGTGGCGCCGGTGACCGGCTACGTGGCGATGCGCTCGGTGCAGCTGGGCCAGCGCGTGGCGCCCGGCACGCCGCTGATGGCGGTGGTGCCGCTGCACGAGGTGTGGATCGACGCGAACTTCAAGGAAACCCAGCTCACCCACATGCGCATCGGCCAGCCGGTGTCGATCGAATCCGACGTCTACGGCGGCAAGGTGAAGTACCAGGGCAAGGTGTCCAGCCTCGGCATCGGCACCGGCAGCGCGTTCTCGCTGCTGCCCGCGCAGAACGCCACCGGCAACTGGATCAAGATCGTGCAGCGCATCCCGGTGCGCGTGGTGTTCACCGATCCGAAGCAGCTCGACGCGCACCCGCTGCGCATCGGCATGTCGCTCAACGTGGACGTGAACCTGCACGACCAGAACGGCCCGATGCTGGCGCAGCAGCCGCCCGCCCAGCCGATCCTCAGCACCGATGTCTACGAGAAGCAGGCGGCCAAGGCCGACGGCCTGATCGCCGAGATCATCCACGCCAACATGGCGGGCGGCACGAAGTAACGAGCCGAGCCCCTTTCCCGCCTGCGGGAGAGGGGCTGGGGAGAGGGCAGGCGACACCGCGCTCCGCACGCACCCTCTCCCGCCCTCCGGGCACCCTCTCCCGCAAGCGGGAGAGGGAAACGCCGACCCCACGACGAACCCCATGAGCACCCACTTCCGTCCACCGAATCTTGCCGTCACCACGATCGGGCTGTCGCTGGCCACCTTCATGCAGGTGCTGGACACCACGATCGCGAACGTGTCGTTGCCGACCATCGCCGGCAACCTGGGCGTGAGCAACGACCAGAGCACCTGGGTAATCACCTCGTTCGCGGTGAGCATGGCGATCTCGCTGCCGCTGACCGGCTTCCTCACCCGCCGCTTCGGCGAGGTGAAGCTGTTCGTGTGGTGCACCCTGCTGTTCTCGCTCACCTCGTTCATGTGCGGCGTGTCGCAGAGCATGGAGATGCTGCTGCTGTTCCGCGCGCTGCAGGGCGCAGTGGCCGGGCCGATGTACCCGGTCACGCAGAGCCTCTTGATCGGCACCTACCCGCCGGAGAAACGCGGCATGGCGCTGGCGCTGCTGTCGATGGTGACGGTGGTGGCGCCGATCGCCGGCCCGATCCTGGGCGGCTGGATCACCGACAACTATTCCTGGCCGTGGATCTTCTTCATCAACGTGCCGATCGGCATCTTCGCCAGCGTGGTGGTCGCAAACCAGCTGCGCGCGAAGCTCGAACAGCTGGAACGGCCGCGGGTGGACTACGTGGGCCTGATCACGCTCATCATCGGCGTGGGCGCGTTGCAGGTCGTGCTGGACAAGGGCAACGACGAGGACTGGTTCAACTCGCAGTTCATCATCATCACCAGCATCGTCTCGGCGATCTCGCTGGCGGTGTTCCTGATCTGGGAGCTCACCGACAAGGATCCGATCGTCGACCTCAAGCTGTTCCGCCACCGCAACTTCACCACCGGCACGCTGGCGATGGTGCTGGGCTACGCGGCGTTCTTCTCGATCGCGCTGCTGGTGCCGCTGTGGCTGCAGCAGAACCTGGGCTACACCTCGACCTGGGCCGGCTTCGCCACCGCGCCGCTGGGCGTGATCCCGGTGCTGCTGACCTTCTTCGTGGGCAAGTACGCCACGCGCATGGACCTGCGCCTGCTCGCCGCCGCCTCCTTCCTGGTGATGGGCGCGACCTGCTTCATGCGCGCGGACTTCTACCTGCAGATCGACTTCTACCACGTGGCGATGGTGCAGCTGTGGCAGGGCCTGGGCGTGGCGCTGTTCTTCATGCCCACGCTGACCATCCTGCTGTCCGACCTGCAGACGAACGAGATCGCCGCGGGCTCGGGCCTGGCCACCTTCCTGCGCACCCTGGGCGGCAGCTTCTCCGCCTCGATCACCACGCTGATGTGGACGCGCCGCGCGGTGACCCACCACGAGCAACTGGCCGAACACATCAACCCCTACAACCCGACTGCGCAGGCGGCGCTGCAGCACATCGGGCAAGGCAATCCGCAGCGCGGCGCCGAGGTGCTGAACGGCATGATCACCCAGCAGAGCTTCCAGATCTCCTTCAACGAGGTGTTCCACGTGCTGGGCTGGATCTTCATCGCGCTGATCGCGGTGATCTACCTCGCCAAGCCGCCGTTCACGCCCAAGGTCAGGCCGGTCGGCGGCGGGCACTGACGCACGGACACTCCACACGACAACGGCTCCGAAGGAGCCGTTGTCGTCGCGGCGAAGGCAGACCGCTGCGCCTCAGAAGAACTCGTATTCCAGCTGCGCCAGCCAGGTGCGGTGCGGCGCCCGGGCGTTGATCCCGAACACGACGCCAAGGCGGTATTCGAACTCGCTCATCGTGCCCGGCATGCGCCAGTCGCCGGCGATCACCGGGCCGGCCTGGTAGGCGTGGTCGGACGGGCGGCCGTAGGCCTCGATGCCCGGACGAAACGCGGAGGACAGCGTATACGTGCCCTGGTAGGCGTAGCGGAACTCGTACTTGCCGGCGGCACCCGTGCCCAGTTGCTTCTCCCAGATCAGGTTCACCGTGTGGGTGTAACGGCCGACGGTCTTCTCGATCAGCGGGCCAAACTCGGCGGTGTCCGGCTCGCCGGGCCGCGTATTGTGCTCGTAGGCCGCGAGGAAACCGAAGTCGGCCCAGTATTCCCCGGCCGAGGTGAGCTGGAACGTGTTCTCGAACTCGTAGCCCAGCAAGTGCTCGCCCTCGCCCGGCGCCTTCTGGTACTTGGCGACGTACAACTCCGCCTTCCACCAGCTGTTGAAGGTATGCGCGAGCGACAGCTCGGCGGCGCTGCCGCCGTGGTAGTCGGCGCGCGAATCGTCATACTGATAGCCACGCAGCTCGATCTCGCTCTGCGTCGCCACCACATGCGGCGAATAGACGATGAAGTCGTCGGCGCTGGCCTGCGACGCACCGGCGGCGCCGGCCAGCGCGAGGCAGGCGAGCGCGACGCGGCGCATGCCGGCGGCGGAAGAACTGGGGGCTGGATGGGTCATGACAGGATTCGGGCGGATGAGTAGGCACCGGCCGTCGCCTGTCGCACACGGCGACGGGTCTGCGACGACCACTTCGTGGGGATTCAGGACGCCTGGCGGGACGCCGCGTCGGGCGGCGGATGCGGGCGTTGGGCCGCGAAGCGCGGCGCCAGCCGCATGCCGGTGACGAGCAGCAGCACCGTGGACAGATAAAACACGAGCTGGATGCCGCTGGGATGCGCGTCGTAGCCGACCAGGATGTGCAGCGCCTGGCCCAGCACCGAGCCGTTGCTGAGCACGGCCGAGCTGTTCCACAGCTGTGCGCCCAGCGCTGGCAGCCAGTCCGCCTGCGTCAGGAAGCGCGTGGCGGTGGAGGCCAGCCCGGCGGCGAGCAGCACCAGCATGCCGTTCGTCGCGCTGAAGAAATGGCGCAGCGGGATGCGCAGCAAACCGAAGTACAGCGCGTAGCCCACCGCAGCGCCGCCGAGCACGCCCAACGGCACGCCGGCCACGAGGTCGCCCGTGCCCGCGCCGCCGGCCGCCATGCCGTACAGGAACAGCACCACCTCCGAGCCCTCGCGCAACACCGCCAGCGCCACCACCGCGAGCAGCATGGCCAGCGAGCTGGAACCGGCCTTGACGGCGTGCCCCACCGATTGCATCTCGCGGGCGAGTTCGCGGCCATGGCTGGACATCCACACCACGTGCCAGCCGATCATCAGCACCGCCGCCAGCAGCACGCCGGCGTTGAACAATTCCTGCCCGGCGCCGCCCACCGCCTGCTCGATCACGCCGGCGCAGGCGGCCACGAGCGTCGCGCCGGCCGCGCCCAGCGCAATGCCACCGCCGATGTACCGGCCGCGCCGCGGCACGCCGCGTGTAGCGGCGGCCACGATGCTCACGATCAGCGCCGCTTCCAGCACCTCGCGAAACACCAGCAGTGCGATGCCGAGCACCTCAGCGCTTCACTGCGCGACCAGCACGCCGTTGCCGGTGGCACGGTGGAAATCGTCGAAGAAACTGTAGCGGCCCTTGTCCAGCGGACCCACGTACACGGTCGTCGTGGTGCCCGGCAGCACGATCTGCTCGCGGTTGAAGTCGTTGCTCTCGAACTCGGACGGCGTGGCGTCCTCGTTGCGCACCAGCAGCTTGAACTTGGTGTTCGCCGGCACCTGCAGCGTGGCGGGCTGGTAGGCGTGGTTGCGAATGACCAGGGCGTACTCGGGCATGGCGCCGGACGCCATGCAAGGCAGCGCGATGCCCGTCAGCAGGGCCAGCGGCAGGAACGGGGTTTTCATGGGTGCAGGGCGGGGTGCGCCAGTCGGATGATTGGCGAATGATAATTGTTCTTATTCGCGTGTCAACGGGCTGCCCACCGGACGCACCCCGACATGGGTCGCCTAGAGGTCGAAGCCCACGCCCACCAGCGCCATCGTCTCGCCGCGGTTCGGCTCGTGCAGCTTGCCGTTGGAGATGTGGCGGACCTGGAAGCTGAGGTGGCGCCACTGCCAGCCCACCGTGTTGACGAATTCGTAGGCGCTGCTGAGCGCCTGCGTGCGGCCGCTGTGCAGCGCGACCTGGAAGCCGTAGAAGAAATGGCTGTACCAGTCGCCGGAGTCGCCCGCGCTGAGGCGCACGCCGCCGGCGGCCAGCCAGATGTCGTCGCTGGCGCCGTAGCGGGCATGGCGGTAACGCTCGATATCGCGACCGTTGATCCAGCCCAGCGAGAGATCGGGTGCCCAGCGGATGCCGGTGTCGCCGAGCGGGTGGGCGGCGAACACGCTTTCGACGAACACGGCGTTGGCGGCGCGGTTGTCCATGTAGCTGCGGCCGGCCTGCAGTTCGATATGGGCGGCAGCGGCCGGCAGGGCGGCGAGCGCCAGCGCGGTCGCCGCGAAGGGGCGAAGGAAGCGCGGAGGGTGGGACATGACGAAATACCTGCGGGGACAGGGGATCTAATTCATGAACTATACCGCCCGGTATTGTAAGTGAACCGTGCTCGACCGGTGCGTGCGACGACCGGAAACACAGCGTTTCGCCAGCGGCAACTATGCGGCGGCACCCGTGCATGACCCGCCAAGACCTTGCGATCAGCCTTCGTCGCTTGGATCAAACGGGTGGCCATCCATCACCGGATGCGCCTGAACTTGAGGTTCGTCATCCCGGCGAAAGCCGGAATGACGAGCCAAAGAATGGCTCAGGGTCGGACGGGGGCCGCCGGCTGCAGGCTGGGGCTGTCCAGGTCCAGCTGGCCGGCCTCCAGCAGCACGGCCTTCGGATCGGCCTTGCGCAGCGCCGGCGCGAACTGGGCGGCGTCGCCCACCACCACCACGCGGGTGTGCTTCGCATCGAGATGCTTGCGCGCATAAGCCTCGATCTGTTTCGGCGTGACCGCCTGCACCTTGGCGATGTACTGGCCGATGTCGGCCAGCGGCAGGCCGTAGACCGCGAGCTCGGCGGCCTGCTCGGCGAGGCCGGCGGTGGTCTCCAGGCTGCGGCCGTAGCCGCCGACCAGGGTGGCCTTGCGCGCAGCCAGTTCCGCCACGGGCACCCGGCCGTCGCCGAGTGCCGCGAACTGCTGCCGCATCAGTTCCACCACCTGCGGCGCGGAGGGGTTCTTGGTCTGCGCCGCGGCCAGCCACAGGCCGGCGTCGGCCATCGGCTGCAGCCGGCTGCTGGCGCCGTAGGACAGTCCGCGCTTGATGCGGATCTCCTCGTTGAGGCGCGCCGAGTAGGAACCGCCCAGCACCGCGTTGGCGACCACGCCGGTGTAGTAGCCGGCGTCCTTGCGCGGCGGCGCGGCATGCGCGGCGACCACGCCGGCCTGGCCGGCGCCGTGCTGGTCGATCAGCAGCAGCGCGGGCAGCTTGCTGTCGGTGCTGCCCTTCGGCTTCGCCGGCAGCGGCGTGCCGGGTTTCCGCCAGTCGCCGAAGCTGGCCTGCGCCAGCTGCGCCGCCTGCGCTGGCGTGATGTCGCCGGCCAACACCAGGATCGCATTGTCGGGCCGGTACAACTCCGTGTGCAGGCGTTCGACATCGGCGCGGGTGATGCGCGCGATCGAGGCCGGCGTGCCGGTGCGCGAATGGCCGTAGGCGCCATCGCCGAACACCGCGCGGCCGGCGGCCAGCGAGGCCAGTGCGATCGGCCGGCTCAGCGCGAGACGCAAGTCGTCCGCCGCCTGCGCCTGCGCACGCTTCAGCTCGTCCGGTGCGAAGTCGGGATGGCGCACCACGGTGGCCAGCAGGTCCAGCGCCTTGGGCAATTCCGGCGTGGTGACGGTGATGCCCACCGCGCTCTCGTCCCAGCCCGCGGCGGCCTGCAGCGAGCCGCCCAGCGCCTCGGCGGCGGCGGCGATCTGCGGCGCGCTCTTGCCGCCGGCACCCTTGGTCAGCAGGTTCGCGGTGAGGTCGGCGAGGCCGGCCTCGTTGGCCGGGTCCATCTCGCCGCCGCTGCGCAACACCAGCTGCGCGGTGACCAGCGGCAGCCCGGCGCGACGCACGCTGACCACGACCAGGCCGTTCGGCAAGGTCTGCGCGGTCGGCACGGGCACGTTGAGCTGCGGCGCGGGGCCGGGCGCGGGCGGCGTGGCGGGAAAGCCGCCTGCATCGGCGGCAAATGCGCCGCCGGCCACAACGCACAGGATGGCCGTAAAGACGGCCGAACGCAGCAAACCGCGGGAACGATGGCGACGGATCATTTCGCGTCTCCCGGCTTGCCGGCCCTGGACTCTGGCATGTAGTCGATGGTGACGCTGTGGGCGCCGGTGACGTAGTCGCGCAGCACGCGGTGCACGTCTTGTTCGGTGACCTGCTGCAGCGCGTCGAGGTCGCTGTTGACGCGCGCGGGGCTGCCCTCGGTGAGCGTGGCCTGGCCCAGCGCGAAGGCGATGCCCTGCGCGGTCTGGCGCTGCTTCAGTTCGCTGGTCAGCAACTGGGTCTTCACCTTGTCCAGCTCGGCCGCGGGGATAGTCTGGGTGGCGAGCCACACGATTTCCTCGTGCAGCAGCTTCTCCGCCTCCTTCGTGGTGTGCCCGCTGGCGAGGATCGCGTAGACGGTGAACAACCCCGGCCCGACCCGGCCGTCGGCATCGGCGCCGACCTGCTGCGCCACCTGGTGGCGGTAGACCAGCGACTGGTACAGCCGCGAGGAATCGCCCTGCGCCAGCAGCGCGGCGGCCACCTGCAGCGGGATCAGGTCCTTGCCGTCGTGCGCGGACGGAATCAGCCAGGTCACTGCCACCGCGGGCAGCGGCGCGGTCTCGCTGGCCACGGTGTAGCGCGCGTCCTTCTTGCGCTTCGGCTCTTTCGCGTCCACCTGCGGGATGGGCGTGGCGGGCTTCGGAATCCAGCCGAAGTACTGGTCGACCCAGGCGTCCAGCTGCTTCGGATCGAAGTCGCCGGCCACGATCAGGGTGGCGTTGTCGGGGCGGTAGTAGGTGTCGTGGAACGCGATCACGTCCTTGAGCGACGCGGCCTCCAGGTCGGGGATGCTGCCGATCGTGGGCCGCTTGTACGGGTGCACCTTGTACGAGTATTCGTCGATCGCGTTGAACAGCTTGCCGTAGGGCTGGGCCAGCACGCTCTGGCGGTATTCCTCCTCCACCACGGCGCGCTCGGAGGTGAAGTTCGCCTCGTCCACGTTGAGATTGGACAGCCGTTCGGCCTCGGCCCACAGCAGGGTCTGCAGGTGGTTGCTGGGCACCACCTCGTAGTAGTTCGTGATGTCGTCGCCGGTGGAGGCGTTGTTGGCGCCGCCCACGTCCTCGGTGAGCCGGTCGAACTGTTCGGCGTGCATGTGCTTCGTGCTCTTGAACATCAGGTGTTCGAACAGGTGCGCGAAGCCCGAGCGGCCCTGTGGATCGTCCCTGGAGCCCACGTGGTACCACATCTGCACCGCCACGTTGGGGCTGGCGTGGTCCTCCACACTGAGCACCTGCAGGCCGTTCGGCAGCGTGCGCTCGCGGTACTGGATAGCCGGGATGCTGAGGGCGTCCGCCGCTGCGACGGGCGGCGGCGACAGCATGGCGACGCAAAAGGTGAGGCTGGCCAGCAAGGCGGCCGGGCGCAGGCGCATGGGCTTGGGTCCGTTCGGCAGGAAGCCCGAACCATAGCAAGCCACGCTGAACCGTGCCCGCGATCGTGCCCTGCGGGCGCTCTGCGTTTGCCGGATCGCAGGAATGGTGCAGGAATGACGCAGGAACGGCCACAGGAGCGGCCGTAGGAGCGGCTTCAGCCGCGATTCCTCCGCCAGTCGCGGCTGAAGCCGCTCCTACCCCGGCAAGGCCGGCATCTGCTTGGTCACCAGCTTCCGGCGGCGGCGCTCCTCGCGCAGCAGCTTGCGTTTCGCCTTGCGCTCACGGCGGTCGTGCTGCCACAGGTAGATCGCCGGCGTGCTCAGCAGGGTCAGCAGCTGCGACACCATCAAGCCACCGACGATCGCGATGCCGAGCGGCTGGCGCATTTCCGAACCGATGCCGAAACCGATCGCCAGCGGCAGCGCCGCACCCATCGCCACCAGGGTGGTCATGGTGATCGGACGGAAACGCACCAGCGCGGCCTCGCGGATCGCCTCGGGCGCGGGCACGCCGCGTGTTCGCTCCGCCACCAGGGCAAAGTCGACCATCAGGATCGCGTTCTTCTTCACGATGCCGATCAGCATCAGGATCGCGATGATCGCCATCAGCGAGAGCTGCGTCTGCGTCACCAGCATCGCGAGGAAAGCGCCGGCACCGGCAGCCGGCAGGGTGGACAGGATGGTCAGCGGATGGCCGAGGCTCTCGTAGAGGATGCCGAGCACGATGTACATCGCGATGATCGAGCCGATCAGCAGCACCATGCCGTTGGACTGGGCCTGCTGCAGGCGCTGGTTGCGGCCGGTGAAATCGACCCGGACGCCGGCCGGCAGCCCGGCCGCGTAGGCCGCCTGCCCGACCAGCCTGATGCCGGTGTCCTGCGGCACGTCCTTGGCGAGGTTGTAGGTGATCGTGGCCACTTCCAGCTGGTTGTGATGGCGGATGCGCAGCGGGCTGCTGTTGGGCGCGACGTGCGCCAGTGCGGACAGCGGGATCATCCGCCCCTGGTTGTTGCGCACGCGCAGGTTCAGCAGTCCTTCCGGGCTGACGCTCTCCGCCGTGCCGGCGGTGAGCACCACGGCGTACTGGTTGATGTCCGAATAGATCGTCGAGACCTGGTGCTGGCCGAACGAGTTGTACAGCGCCGTGTCCACGTCGCCCATGCTGACCTGCAGGCGGCTGGCTGCCTGGCGATCGACCATGAGCAGCTGTTGCTTGCCGACCTGGTCGAAGTTGCTGCTGACGTCGCGGAATTCCTTCATCGTGCGCATCCGCCGCACCATCTTCAGTGCCGACGGCTGCAGGTCGCCCCCGTTGCTGTCGATCAGCTGGAATTCGTATTGGCCGCCCTTGTCGCCGCTGCCGCCCCCGCCGAGGAACTGCGAGGCACTCACCGAGACCTTCACGTCGGCCAGCTTGTCGTACTGCTTCGACAAGCGCTCGATGACCTTCTTGATGTTCTCCGGCCGTTCGCCCGGGCCGCTGCCGCGCGGCTTCAGGTCGACGAACATCTGCGCCGAATTGCCCACCGCGCCGCCGGCGTCGTTGCCGCCGAGCATGGTCAGCTGATCCAGCACGGCCGGGTCGGCCAGCATGATCTTCATCACCGCCCTGGTGCGCTCGCCCAGCTGTGCCGGCGAGATGTTGGCATCGGCGCTGATGTCCACCTGCAACTGCCCGGTGTCCTCTTCCGGCATGAAGGTGCCGCCGGCGGTCTTCACCACCGCGACGCCGAGCAGGCCGGTAAGGACCAGCAAGAGCAACGGTTGCCAGCGCATGATCCGCCGATGCCGCATCGCCCAGTCCAGCGCCCGCTCGTAGACGCGCAGCATGCCGCGGTCGAAGCGCTCCACCGCGCGCTCGAGGCGGCCCGGCGGTTTCCGGTCCGCCGGCTCGTGCTTGAGCAGGTGGGCGCACAGTGCCGGGGTGAGCGTGAGCGAGACCAGCGCCGAGATCACCACCGCCGCGGTCAGCGTCACCGAGAACTCGCGCAGCAGCATGATCAGCATGTTGTTGCCGAACAGCAGCGGCGCGAACACCGCCACCAGCGACAGCGTGATCGAGATCACCGTGAAACCGATCTCGCCCACGCCGGTCAGCGCCGCCTGCATCGGCGACATGCCGTGCTCCATGTGGCGCACGATGTTCTCGATCACCACGATCGCATCGTCCACCACGAAACCGATGCACAGCACCAGCGCCACCAGCGACAAGGTGTTGAGCGTGTAGCCGAGCGTCCACATCACCACGAACGCACCGGCCAGCGACAACGGCACGCTCAGGGTGGCGATCAGGGTCGGGCGCAGCCGGCGCAGGAACACCAGCATCACCAGCACCACCATCGCGATCGAGATCAGCAGCGCCACCTTCACCTCGTGCAGCGCCGACTTGGTGGTCTGGGTCAGGTCGAACACCGGCGTGAGGGTGATGTTGGAGGGCAGCGACGCGCGCAGCTGCGGCAACCGGGCGCGGATCGCCTCCACCGTCGCCACCGCATTGGCTTCCGGCCGCTTGGTGATCTGCAGGCCCACCGTATGCTGGTCGTTGAACCATGCCGCCTGGTATTCGTCCTGCTCGCCGCCGTAGACCCGGGCCACGTCGGACAGGCGTACCGGAACGCCATTCCTCACCGCGATCAGCAAGTGGGCGAAATCGGCCGGCTGGCGCAGGCCGTCGTTGGCAGTCACCGTCATTTGCGTACGGCCGTCGCTCAGCGTGCCCTGCGGCGAGGTGACATTGGCCGCACGCAGCGCGTTGGCGACATCGTTCGAGGTGAGTCCCTTCGCCGCCAGCGCGTTGTTGTCCAGTTCGATCCGTACCGCATGCGGCGTGCCGCCGAACACCTGCACCTGCGCCACGCCGTCGATTTGCGCCACCGCCGGCTTGAGCAGCGTATCGGCGAGGTCGTACAGCCCGTCCCGGGGCAATCCGGTCGAGGTCAGCGTGATGAACACGATCGGGATCTGCGAGGTGTCGAACTTGAAGAACTGCGGCGGCGACGGCATGCCCGGCGGCAGGTCGATCGCGGCCGCGTTGAGCGCCGCCTGCACGTCGCGTGCCGCGCTGTCCGCGGTGCGCGAGAAGTTGAAGCGCACGCTCACCGAGGCGGCGCCCTCGGTGGCATTGCCGTACATGTCGTCGATGCCGGGAATCTGGCCCAGATGGCGTTCCAGCGGCGCCAGCACCGTGTTGGCCATGGTTTGCGCACTGGCGCCCGGCTGGTTGGCCACCACGTAGACGCCCGGAAAATCCAGCGACGGCAACGCCGCCACGCCCAGCAGCAGATAAGCCCAGGCGCCGGCCAGCGCCAGCCCGATGGCCAGCAAGGTGGTGCCGACGGGCCGGCGAATCATGGGGGCGAAGACGTTCACGCGGCCTCCGTGGCACGCATGCGTGCCGAGAGTACATACGCGACCGCCAGCGACATGGAACGGTTCCCGATCATGCGCTCTTTATGCTCGGCTTCGCGTGTCGGCGTATGTGCCTGAAGGCGGCCCCTGCCGGAAGACAGGGGTCGAACGGCAGCGCCGCTGCCGCAAGCGGGCCCCGGCCCGGCCCAGCCTATTTCGGCAGCGCCGGCATCTGCTGCGCCAGCACGCGCTGGCGGCGGATCTCCTCGCGCAGCAGCTTGCGCTTCGCCTTCCGCTCGCGGCGGTCGTGCTGCCACAGGTAGATCGCCGGCGTCGAAAGCAGGGTCAACAGCTGCGACACGAACAGGCCGCCCAGGATCGCGATGCCCAGCGGCTGGCGCATCTCCGAACCCACGCCGAAACCGATCGCCAGCGGCAACGCCGCGCCCATCGCCACCAGGGTGGTCATGGTGATCGGGCGGAAGCGCACCAGCGCCGCCTCGCGGATCGCCGCGGGCGGATCCATGCCGTGCTCGCGCTCGGCGACCAGGGCGAAGTCCACCATCAGGATCGCGTTCTTCTTCACGATGCCGATCAGCATCAGCACCGCGATCACGCTCATCACGGTGAGCTGGGTATGCGTGAGCAGCATGGCGAGGAACGCGCCCATGCCGGCGGCGGGCAGGGTGGAGATGATGGTCAGCGGGTGGATCAGGCTCTCGTACAGGATGCCCAGCACCACGTACATCGCGCCGATCACCGCGAGCAGCAGCAGCAGCGAGTTGGTGAGCGCATCGAGCATGTCCTTGTTCTGGCCGGTGTACTTCTTCTGCACGCCGTCCGGCAGGTGCGCGGCGTAGATCGCCTGGTCCACCAGCTTCAAGGCCTCGATCTGGCTGACGCCCTTGGCGAGGTTGTAGCTGACCGCCGAGGACTCGATCTGGTCGAAGTGCTGGATGGAGATCGGCGCGATGTGCGGCCGGATGCGCGCCACCGCCGCGAGCGGGATCATCTTGCCCTGCGTGTTGCGCACGTAGGTGTTGAGCAGGGCGTCCGGGCTCAGCGTGTCGGCCTTGTTCGAGGTGAGGATCACCTGGTACTGGTTGATGTCCGAGTAGATCACCGACACCGGCGTCTGGCCGAACGCGTCGTTCAGCGCGTCGTCGACCTGGCTCATGCCCAGGTGCAGCCGCGCGGCCGCGGCGCGGTCGACTTCCAGCATCTGCTGCTTGCCGATGCTGTCGAAGCTGGTGGTGACGTCGCGGAACTGCTTCATGCCGCGCATCACCCGCGCCACGTCCAGCGTGGGTTGCTGCAGCGACGTGCCGCTGGTGCTGGTGAGCTGGAACGAGAACATCGGCCCGCCGCTGCTGCCGCCCCCGCCGCCGCCGAGGAACTGCACCGGGGTCAGCGACACCGTCAGGTCGGGCAGGTCCTTGAACTGTTTGGTCAGGCGCTCGACGACCTGCTGCGCGGTGTCGCTGCGGTCGCCGGGCTTGTCGCCGCGCGGCTTCAGGTCGATGAACAGGGTCGAATGGTTGCCGACCGCGCCGGCGTTGTTGTTGCCGCCGAGGATGGTGGTGATGTCGAGCACGTCCTTGTCGGCCTGGATCGCCGCCGTCACGTCCTGGGTGCGCCTGGCCATCAGGGTGGGCGAGATGTTCGCGTCCGCGCTGAGCTGCGCCTGCAGCAGACCGATGTCCTCCTTCGGCATCAGGCCGCCGCCGGCGGTCATGCCCACCAGCACCGCCAGCAACACGGTGAGCACCAGCAGGATCGGCGGCTGCCAGCGCATCAGCCGGCGGTGGTGCATCGCCCAGTCCAGCCCGCGCTCGTAGATCCGCAGCATCCAGCGGTCGAAACGTTCGGCCCAGCGCTCCAGCCGCCCCGGCGTGCGCGCGGCCGCCACGTCGTCGTGCGCCAGCCAGCTGCCGCACAGCGCCGGCGTGAGCGTCAGCGAAACCAGCGCCGAGATTACGATAGTCGCGATCAGCGTCACCGAGAACTCGCGCATCAGCAGGGTGAACATGTTGTTGCCGAACACCATCGGCCCGAACACCGCGATCAGCGACAGCGTGATCGAGATCACCGTGAAACCGATCTCGCGCACGCCGGTCAGTGCTGCCTGCAGCGCGGGTTTGCCCTGCTCCATGTGGCGCACGATGTTCTCGATCACCACGATCGCGTCGTCCACCACGAAGCCCACGCACAGCACCAGCGCCACCAGCGACAGGATGTTGAGGGTGAAGCCCATCGCCCACATCAGCACGAACGCGCCGGCCAGCGACAACGGGATGCTGAACATCGCGATCACGGTGGGTCGCACGCGGCGCAGGAACACCAGCATCACCAGCGCCACCATCACCACGCCCATCATGAGCGCCACTTCCACCTCGTGCAGCGCCGACTTGGTGGTGCCGGTGAGGTCGAACACCGGGTGGATCTGCACGTCCGCCGGCAGCAGGCCGCGCAGCTCGGGGAGGCGGGCGAGGATCGCCTGCACGGTGGCCACCGAATTCGCGTCCGCCCGCTTGTTGATCTGCATCAGCACGGCGCGCTGGCCGTTGAACCACGCCGCGGCGTACTTGTCCTCCTGGCCGCCGGTGATCGTGGCCACGTCGCTGAGCCGGATCGGCACGCCGTTGTGACTGGCGATCACCAGGCCCGCGAAATCCTGCACGGTGTGCAGCGCGTCGTTCGCGGTCACCGTCATCTGGGTGCTGCCGTTGCCGATCGCGCCCTGCGGCGAGGTGACGTTGGCCGCACGCAGCGCGTTCGCCACGTCGTTCGCGGTGATCCCGGCATGCGCCAGCGCGGCGCTGTTCAGCGCCACCCGCACCGCATGCGGCGTGCCGCCGCCCACCCCCACCTGGGCCACGCCGGGGATCTGCGCCACCGCCGGCTTCAGCAAGGTGTCGGTGAGGTCGTAGAGCTTGTCCGGCGGCAGGCTGGTCGAGGTCAGCGTGACCAGCAGGATGGGGATCTGCGAGGTGTCGAACTTGAAGTACTGCGGCGGCAGCATGCCGGTGGGCAGGTCCGGCTGCGCGGCATTGATCGCCTGCTGCACGTCGCGTGCCGCCTGGTCCGCGCTGCGGCTCATGTCGAACATGATCTGGATCTGCGCCGAACCCTCGCTGGCGTTGCCGAACATCATCCTGACGCCGGGAATGCGTCCCAGGTGCCGCTCCAGCGGCGACAGCACGGTATTCGCCATCACCTGCGCGCTGGCGCCGGGCACCGAGGCCTGCACGCCCACGCCGGGGAACTCGATCGACGGCAGCGCCGCCACGCCCAGCAGCAGATAGGCGCAGAAGCCGGCGATCGACAAGCCGATCGCCAGCAGCGCGGTGCCGACGGGCCGGCGGATCATGGGGGCGAAGATGTTCACGTGTCCTCCGTGGCGCGTAAGAGCCTGTTCAATGTCTCCGCGTGACTCGCGCCGGGAGCTGTTTGCGCGCAGGCCAAGGAAGAACGAGGAAGTGGACGTCCGTCCACGACCGAGTGATGACGCAGGGATGCGGGCAAACAGACCCGGCCCGAAGGGTTGCCCTCGCATGGCCGCCAAGCGGCGGCGCGCGGCTTGACCTGCCAGCCAGGCAGGCGCTGCGCCACACACCACCACCTGACGGCCATGCGAGGGCAACGCGAGCTACGTGGAGACATTGAACAGGCTCTCAGCATAGCGGGAGCACGCACGCGACCGACGGCGGCATGGAACAGTTCCCGATCAGGCGCTCTTTATGCCCGACCCGGCGCCGCGGCGTATGTGCCTGAAGGCGTACCCCTGTCGAAAGGCAGGGGCGGTACGCGGGATGGGTCCGTTGAGTGGAAAGCGTGGCCGGTCCGTTCTCGCGACCATGCCGTCCCGGCGACGACTGGACTTGATTCTGTCGGGGAAGCGGCCGCGTAGGAGCGGCTTCAGCCGAGACCGCTTCATGGTGACGGAATCGCGGCTGAAGCCGCTCCTACTTCGGCAGCGCCGGTATCTGCCGCCCCAGTTGGCGCTGGCGGCGGACCTCCTCACGCAGCAGCTTGCGCTTCGCCTTGCGCTCGCGGCGGTCGTGCTGCCACAGGTAGATCGCCGGCGTCGAGAGCAGGGTCAGCAGCTGCGACACGAACAGGCCGCCCAGGATCGCGATGCCCAGCGGCTGGCGCATCTCCGAACCCGCGCCGAAACCCACCGCCAGCGGCAAGGCCGCGCCCATCGCGACCAGGGTGGTCATGGTGATCGGGCGAAAGCGCACCAGCGCCGCCTCGCGGATCGCCGCGGGCGGATCCATGCCGTGCTCACGCTCGGCGACCAGGGCGAAATCCACCATCAGGATCGCGTTCTTCTTCACGATGCCGATCAGCATCAGCACCGCGATCACGCTCATCACGGTGAGCTGGGTATGCGTAAGCAGCATCGCCAGGAACGCGCCCATGCCGGCGGCGGGCAGGGTGGAGATGATCGTCAGCGGGTGGATCAGGCTCTCGTACAGGATGCCGAGCACCACGTACATCGCGCCGATCACCGCGAGCAACAGCAGCAGCGCATTGCTCAGCGCGTCGAGCAGATCCTGGTTCTCGCCGGTGTACTGCTTCTGTACGCCGTCCGGCAGGTGCGCGGCGTAGATCGCCTGGCTCACCCGCTGCAGTCCTTCGGCCTGGGTCACAGCCTTGGCGAGGTTGTAGCTGATCGAGGACGACTCCACCTGGTCGTAATGGTCGATGCTGATCGGCGCGATGTGCGGCCGGATCTGCGCCACCGCCGACAGCGGAATCATCTTGCCCTGCGCGCTGCGCACGTAGGTGTTGAGCAGGGTGTCGGGGCTCAGCGCATCGGCGCGGTCGGAGGTGAGCACCACGTAGTACTGGTTGATGTCCGAGTAGATCGTCGACACCGGCGTCTGCCCGAACGACTTGTTCAGCGCGTCGTCGATCGCGCCCATGCTCAGCTGCAGCCGCGCGGCCGCGGCGCGGTCCACTTCCAGCATCTGCTGCTTGCCGATGCTGTCGAAGCTGGTGGTGATGTCGCGGAACTGCGGCATGCCGCGCATCACCTTGGCCAGCCGCAGCGTGGGCTGCTGCAGCGACGCGCCGCTGGTGCTGACCAGGTTGAAGCTGTACTGGCCCTGGCCCTGGCCGCCGCCGCCCATGTTGATGAACTGCACCGTGGTCAGCGTCACGTCGAGGTCGGCCAGCGGCTTGAACTGCTTGTTCAGCCGGTCCACCACCTGCTGCGCGCCGTCGCGGCGCTCGCCCGGCTGGTCGCCGAGCGGCTTCAGATCGATGAACATGCGCGATTCGTTGCTGCTTGCACCGTTGTTGCCGCTGCCGTAGAAGGCGGTCACGTCGAGCACCGCCGGATCGGCATGGATCCGGTCCACGATCTCCCGCGTACGCTTCATCATCAGGGTGGGCGAGATGTTCGCGTCGGCGGTGATATGTGCGCGGATCAACCCGGTGTCCTCCTTCGGCATCAGGCCGCCGCCCGCGGTCATGCCCACCAGCACCGCCAGCAGCACGGTGAGCACCAGCAGGATCGGCGGCTGCCAGCGCATCAGCCGGCGGTGGTGCATCGCCCAGTCCAGCCCGCGCTCGTAGACGCGCAACATCCAGCGGTCGAAGCGTTCGGCCCAGCGTTCCAGCCGGCCCGGCTGGCGGACAGCCTGCATGTCGTCGTGCGCCAGCCAGCTGCCGCACAGCGCCGGCGTGAGCGTCAGCGAGACCAGCGCCGAGATCACGATGGTCGCGATCAGCGTCACCGAGAACTCGCGCATCAGCATCGTGAATGTGTTGTTGCCGAACACCATCGGCCCGAACACGGCGATCAGCGACAGCGTGATCGAGATCACCGTGAAGCCGATCTCGCGTACGCCGGTCAGCGCCGCCTGCAGCGCCGGCTTGCCCTGCTCCATGTGGCGCACGATGTTCTCGATCACCACGATCGCGTCGTCCACCACGAAGCCAACGCAGAGCACCAGCGCCACCAGCGAGAAGATGTTGAGCGTGAAGCCCAGCATCCACATCACCACCAGCGCACCGGCCAGCGACAGCGGGATGCTGAACATCGCGATCACGGTGGGCCGCGCGCGACGCAGGAACACCAGCATCACCAGAGCCACCATCACGATGCCCATCAGCAGCGCCACTTCCACCTCGTGCAGCGCCGACATCGTGGTCGGCGTGAGGTCGAAGATCGGCGTGATCTTGACGTCGGCAGGCAGCAGGCCGCGCAGCTCGGGCAGGCGCGCGCGGATCGCGTCCACCGTGGCCACGGCGTTCGCATCGGCGCGCTTGGTGATGCGCAGCACCACCGCGCGGTGCTGGTTGAACCAGGCCGCGGTGTACTGGTTCTGCTGGCCGCTGCTGATCGTGGCGACGTCGGACAGCCGGATCGGCACGCCCTTGCGGCTGGCGATCACCAGGTCAGCGAAATCCTGCGTGTCGTGCAACGCGTCGTTCGCGGTCACCGTGAGCTGGGTGGCGCCGTTGCCGATCACCCCCTGCGGCGAGGTGACGTTGGCCGCGCGCAGCGCGTTCGCCACGTCGTTGGAGGTGATCCCGGCATGCGCCAGCGCCGCGGTATTCAGCGCCACCCGCACCGCGTGCGGCGTGCCGCCGCCCACATCCACCTGCGCCACGCCGGGGATCTGCGCCACCGCGGGCTTGAGCACCGTGTCGGTGAGGTCGTAGAGCTTGTCCGGCGGCAGGCTGCTCGAGGTCAGCGCCACCAGCAGGATCGGGATCTGCGTGCTGTTCGCCTTGAAGTAGCTTGGCGGGCTGGGCATGTCGTTGGGCAGATCCGGGATCGCCGCATTGATCGCCGCCTGCACGTCGTGCGCGACCTGGTCCGGATTGCGGCCGAAGTCGAGCTGCAGGCCGATCTGCGCGCCGCCCTCGGTGGCGGTCGAACTGATGTGCTGCACGCCCGGAATGCGTCCCAGGTGCCGCTCCAGCGGCGCCACCACGGAGGTGGCCATCACCTGCGCGCTGGCGCCGGGCAGCTGCGCGTTCACGCCCATGAACGGGAATTCCATCGACGGGAATGCCGCCACGCCCAGCAACAGGTACGACCACGTGCCGGCCAGCGCCAGCCCGAAAGCCAGCAGCACGGTGCCGATGGGTCGGCGAATCATGGGCGCGAAAATGTTCACGTGTCCTCCGTGGCGCGCCAGCATAGCGGGCGAACGCGCACGGCGGGGGGCTGCATGGGCGCGTTCGCGGTCATGCGCCTTTTATGCGCCGCCCGCCGCCGCGGCGTATGTGCCTGAAGGCGGCCCCTGTCGAAAGACAGGGGTGAACATCCTTGTTCGCGCCTCCTCCCCCGTCCCTGCACGACATCGGTGGCATGCTCCGATGCCCACCGTGTCAGCACGCGCGACAGGGGCGCGTGCTTCCTGCGACGACCGGCCTTCCGTGGCCCATCGCGTTCACTGTCCCGCGCTCAGCGCGCGGCAGGGCTGTAGCGCAGCGTCAGCGACCAGGTGCGGCCCGGCTGGTTGTAGTACCAGACCGTCTCGTAGCGACGGTCGAACGCGTTGGCGAGGCGGCCCTCGACCTGCCAGTCCGGCGCGAACTGCCAGCTCGCGCGCAGCGCCAGCGTGCTGTAGCCGCCCAGCGGATGCAGGTTCGCCACGTCGTCGTAGCTGCGGCCGGCTGCATACAAGGTGCCGCCCACGCCGAACGCGCCGAAGCGGCGGTCGAGGTCGATGCGCGCGGTGCGTTCGGGGCGGCGCGGCAGCACGTTGCCGCTGGCGGCGCCGCCGTCGTCGTTCTTCGGTTGCTGCAGCGTGAGGTAGCCCTGCAGCTGCCAGCCGGCCAGCGTGGTGCCGAGCTGGCCTTCCACGCCGCGGATGCGCGCGCGGCTCAGGTTGAACGGCACGTAGTTCTGCGCCGGGTCGAGCACGATCATCTGGTTGATGCGCGTCTCGTAGGCATTCACCGCCCAGTGCCAGGCGTCCAGCTGCTGCTGCAGGCCCAGCTCGGTGCTGTGCGAGGTTTCCGGCCGCAGCTGCGGATTGGCCGACGGCGTGCCGAAGAACGGTGGGAAGTACAGATCGTTGAAGGTGGGCGCATGGAACGCGGTGCCGTAGCTGGCGCTGAGGCGCAGGCCGTGGTCGAACGCGTAGCCCCAGGCCAGCGCGCCGGTGTCGTGGTTGCCGAACTGGCTGTTGTGGTCGCGGCGCACCGAGGCCTGCAACTCGTTGCGGCCGAACGTGCCCTGGTACTGGGCGAAGCCGCCGGTGTCGGTGCGGTGGGTGGCGAGGTAGGCGGTGTTGCTGTCCACATGCTCCTGCTGCCAGTCCACGCCCACGGTCAGCAGCTGGTTCGCGGCCAGCGCGAGATCGTTCTGCCACGAGGCCTGGTTGCGCCGCGAATCGGCGTAGCCGGTCTGCTGCAACGGGTAGTAGGTGCCGAAGTACGTACCCTGGTAATACGTGGTGGAAAGATCCTTGCTCTGGCCCGCGTTCAGCGTGACTTTCCACGCCTCCAGCGGCGAGAAGCTCAGCCGTGCACCGGCCACACGCTGCTCGTCGACCGCGCGGTTGCTGCCGAACGGGCTGCCCGCGTACTCCACGAAGCTCTTGCTGCGCAGCCAGTCGCCGGCCAGCTCGGTGCCGTTGTCCCAGCGGTAGCCGGCGTTGAAGGCGCCGTTCCAGTCGCGGAAGGCGTCGTTGCGCGGATCGTCCGCGAAGCAGCCGGCAAAGGCCTCCGCCGCGCCCATGCGGCAGGCGGGGAAGCCCGAGGTGTACTGGCCGCCGAGGCTCGCGTTGTACCAGGCGTGCGCGTCGCCGCCGGACAGCCCGACGGTCGCACCGGCGAGGCCATGACTGCCGACCGTGGTGCTGAACGAAGGCGCGGTGCCGTCGTTCGGCTGGCCGTGGCGGGTGAAGATCTGGATCACGCCGCCGATCGCGTCGGAGCCGTACAGGCTGGAACGCGGGCCGCGCACGATCTCGATGCGCTCGATCTGCTCCACCGGGATCTGCTCCAGCCGGGCGAAGCCGGCGGTGGCCGAACCGACGCGGATGCCGTCGACCAGCACCAGGGTGTGGGTGGAATTGGTGCCGCGCAGGAACAGCGTGGAGAGCTGGCCGAGGCCGCCGCTCTGCGCGAAGCTGATACCCGGCAGGCCGGTGAGCAGGTCCGCCACCGACAGCGGCTGCAAGCGCTCGATGTCGGCGCGGGTGATCACGGTGACCGAGGACAGCGCGTCGTCGGCGGTGATCGGCGTGCGGGTGGCGGTCACGACCACCGGCGCCAGCGCGCTGGCGTCGTTCTGGTCGGCGGCGTAGGCGGCGGGGAGGCAGCACAGCAGCGCCGCGGCCAGCAGGGTCTTCTTCACGTCTCGTTCCTCGGCCGTGCACACCGCGCGGCACATTGCGTTCAATGGGCCGGCGAACGGTGAGGGAAGGCGGGAACAGGCAGGCACGGCGAGGCCGGACGCGTCTGTCCGGCCTCGCCCACCGCGAGCCAGCAGTCATGTCCGGGCCGGTCTCCGGGCTTGCGAGCGGACGGTGCCTGCACCGTCCCGCGTGGCGCCTTCCCGTGTCCTCGACACAGTGGCGGATGGCCGCGCGTGTACTCGCCTACCGTTGCGGGGGCAGCGCCGGACTGGTGGCATGCGCCACGCACCGGCTTCCCGTTTCATCCCTTCGGCCAATGGCGTCGGGACACCTGAACGGGGCGCAGTCTAGCAGGTCGGAAACCGGAACCTATTTGACCCGGCGCAACCGGGCCGACGCCTGATCGTAGGCGTAGTCGACGATCGAGCCATCGACGATCCGCTTGACTGCCTCGTCGATGGCCTGCAGCGGCACCAGGAACCATTCGCGCGGCTTCACCGGGTTGCCGAAGCGATCCGGTATCGTCAGGTCGATCTGGGCCGCGCCGAGCAGGCGATGGAACAGATTTTCCATCCGGGTGCGACGGAGGTTGTGCAACCTGTACTCGGCCACGTGTTGGCGCTCGCCGACAACCGTTGTCCCGGCCACATCCGAAGCGTAGTTGTTGCCCGCGCGCAGGCGCTTGAGCGCGCGCTCCTTGTGGCCAAAGGCAGCGAGGAAGACGAACGGAAATTCGCCGCCGTCGAAGGGCTGCAAGGCAAGGTCGGAAAGGGCTTGCCCGATCTCTACGGCATTCATGCGGGGCGCGGGCGATGCCTTGCCCGGATTCTCCCACGCAGGTGAGGATTTATGCCGGTGGCGAGCTGCCGTCGGGTTAGCCGATGGCGTGCCAGTTTACCCAGCGCAAGCCAGGCACGCGCGAAAACTCGCGTTCGTTGCGGGTGACGAGGGTGGCGCCGTGGCGCAACGCGGTGGCGGCGATCAAGATGTCGTGCGGGCCGATGGGCCGGCCCTCGGCCTCCAGCGTAGCGCGCAGGCGGGCGGCATGCGCGGCGCACTCGCTGTCGAACGGCAGCATCCGCATGGACCGCAGCAGTTGCGCCAGCGCGGCCAGGCGTGGCGTAGCGGCCGACGGCGGCAAGCGCGCCAGGCCGTAGCGCAACTCGTACTCCACGATGGCCGGCACGCCCAAGTCGGCCGGGCGCACGGCCTGCAGGCGCGGCACCACGGACGCATCGCCGCGGAAGTAGTAACTGATGGTGTTGCTGTCCAGTACCAGCACAGCTCAATAGCCCATGCGCGGCACGTCCGCCGGGGCGGCGGGCGCATCCTCGCGCAATGGGAAATCGCTGAAGCGCCCGGCCAGCGTGATGCAGTCCTGCGGCCATTCGTGCGCCGCATACTTGCGGATGGCCTCGGCCACCCAGCGGCTTTTGGACAGGCCGCTGGCCTGTGTCGCCGCGTCCACCAGCGCTTGCGTGGCGTCATCCAGATACAGGGTAATTTGCGACATGACGACCTCCGCCCGAGCAAGTATATGTGAAATTATATGTGTCTAAAGGAGGCATGTCCAGCCGGCCATGCAGGCCGGGTGATGGCGAAAGAGTGCAAGCCACGAGCTCAGGATTGGCCGGCTATCCAACTGCACCGCACGCGGCAGCCGGCGTCCATCGCCACGAGATCGGCGCGACAACCCACCGCGATGCGGCCGTGACTGCTGCCCAGGCCGAGAAAATCGGCAGGATACGTGCTGGCCATGCGCACCGCCTCGTCCAGCGGCAGGCCGAGCATCGCCACGCTGTTGCGCACGGCGGTGGCCATGTCCAGCGCGGAGCCGGCGAGCACGCCGTTCGCGGTCTGGCAGATGCCGTCCTTCACCACGATGGTTTCGCCGTTGAGCACGTACTCGGTCGAATCCGCGCCCACCGGCGGCATCGCGTCGGTGACCAGCAGGGTCTTGCCGCGCGGCTTGGCGGCGATCGCGTTGCGCAGGCTGGTCGGGTGCACGTGATGGCCGTCGACGATGATGCCGCACCAGCTGCCGGGATCGTCCAGCGCCGCGCCCACCACGCCGGGCTCGCGGCTGCCCAGCGGCGTCATCGCGTTGAACAGGTGGGTGAAGCCGCGCACGCCCGCGGCCAGCGCGGCGCGGATGGTGGCGTGGTCGGCGGCGGTGTGGCCCGCGTTGACGATCACGCCGGCGGCGGCGAGCCGCGCGATGCTGGCGTGCGGCACGCGCTCGGGCGCCAGCGTCACCAGCCGCACGCCGCGATGCGGCGCGCACAGCAGCTCGAGTTCCTCCTCGCCCGGCACGTGGAACCACTTCGGATCGTGCACGCCCTTGCGCTCGGGCGCGAGGTACGGGCCTTCCAGATGCACGCCGAGCAGGCCCGGCACGCCCTCGTCGAAGGCCTGCTCCACCGCCGCCAGCGCGGCGCGCATCACGTCCGTGCTGTCGCTGATGAGCGTGGGCAGGAAGCCGGTGGTGCCGAACTTGCGGTGCGCCGCGCCGATCGTGCGTATCGTCGCCACCGTGGGCGCGGCGTTGAACAGCGCGCCACCGCCGCCGTTGACCTGCACGTCGATGAAGCCCGGCACCAGCAGCGCGCCGGCGAGATCCTGCACCTGCGCGGCGCGCACTTGCGGGTGATCGTTCGGCAGCAGCGCGGCGATGCGCTCGCCCTCGACCAGCACGGCGAGATCGTCGCGCCAGCCGTGGGCGGTGAGGACGCGGGCGTGGGTGAGGGCGGTGGTCATGGCGAATATCCCGATCGGCAGCGATGGTAGGAGCGCACCCTGTGCGCGACGGCTCTGGGCTTCGATCGAACGAAAATGCAATCGCGCACAGGGTGCGCTCCTACGGGGAGATCAGACGGTTTCGGTGACCTTGTTGAGGTGCGGCGGCACGTCGGGGTTGTAGCCGCGGCGCAGCGCCAGCGCGCTGGCGGCGCGATAGAAGCTCTGGATGGTGAGCAGCGGCGTGCACAGCGCGGGCAGGCCGGCGGCGAGCGGCAGGAAGCCGTCGCCGCTCCGGCCCGGTGCGGCCACCAGCACGTTCGCGCCGCGGCCGCGGAATTCGCGCGCCACCGCCAGCGTGCTCTCCAGCGTGTCGTCGTCCTGGGCGAAGCACAGCACCGGGAAGTGCGGGCCGACCAGGGCCATCGGGCCGTGCTTCACCTCGGCCGCGCTGAACGCCTCGGCGTGCAGGCCGCAGGTTTCCTTGAACTTCAGCGCCGCCTCCAGCGCGGCCGCGAAACCGAAGCCGCGCCCCACCACGAACAGGTTGTGCGCCTCGGCGAGGCCGTCGACCAGCGCCGACCAGTCCGCGTCCCAGCCCGCGCGCAACGCATCGGGCAGCGCGGCTAGCGCGGCCGCGAGCTTGGCGTCGCCGTGCCAGCGCGCGCACAGGTGCAGGATCGCGGCCAGCGCGGCGACGTAGCTCTTGGTGGCGGCCACGCTGCGCTCGGGGCCGGCGTGCAGTGGGATCACGGTGTCGGCGAGCGCAGCCAGCGGCGAGTCCTCCACGTTGACCATCGCCACCACGCGTGCGCCGGCGATCTTCGCGGCCTGCGCGTTGCGCACCAGGTCGGGGCTCTTGCCCGACTGCGAGATCGCGATGAACAGCGCGCCGTCCCACTGCTGCGGCGCCGCGTATACCGAGGTCACCGAAGGCGAGGCCGAGGCGGTGACGATGCCGAGCTGGGTTTCGAACACGTACTTCGCGTAGGCGGCGGCGTGGTCGGAGCTGCCGCGCGCGCAGGTGACGATGAAGCGCGGCGGCTGCGCGCGCAGCGCGGCGGCGAGTTCGCCCACCACTTTCTCGTTGGCGGCGAACTGGCGCGCCACCACGTCGGCGGATTCGTGCGCTTCGCGGAACATCAAGGTGTCGCTGGCGTGCATGGGTTTCTCGTGTCGGGGGAAGCGTCGCGCGGCGCGCAACGGGGAAATCAATCGGCGTGCAGCTCGGCCACGAAGTCGTAGATGTCGCCGCGGTACCAGGAGCAGGTGAACTCGACCACGCGGCCGTCGTCGAGGAAGCTGCGCCGCTCGATGTTGAGCCCGGCGCTGCCGGCGGCCACGTGCAGCAGGCGCGCGTGCTGCGCGCCCAGCGACACCGCGCGCAGGCGCTGCAGCGCGCGCTTCGGGCGACAGCCCAGCGTCTCCAGCACCTCGTACAGCGAATCGCGCACCACCATCGGGTCGGGCAGCACGCTGGCCGGCACCACGCTGCGCTCGATCGCCAGCGGCTCGTCCTGGCCGTAGCGCACGCGGTGCAGGCGTGCCACCAGCGAGCCGGGCGACAGGTTCATCGCCATCGCCTCCTCCGGCGTCACCTCGCCCACGCTGCGCTCGAAGAACTCCGAGCGCGGGTGCAGGCCGCGGTCGCGCAGATCCTCGGTGAAGCTGGACAGCCGCGACATCGGCTTGACGATGCGCTCGGCGATGAAGGTGCCGGCGCCATGGCGCTGGGTGAGCAGGCCTTCCTCGACCAGGCCGGCGATCGCCTTGCGCACGGTGACCCGCGACAGCTTCAGCGCCTGCGACAGGTCGCGCTCGCTGGGCAGCGCCTGGCCCGGCTCGATGTCGCGGTGCTCGACCACGTTGCGGATCGCGCGGCGCAGCCGCAGGTAGGCCAGCGGCTGGTGGCTGGTCGGGTCGCGACAGATGCGACGGTATTCGCGGGCCAGGGCGGTTTCCATCCCGAGAAGATACCAATAGCAAACCATTGGCCGCAAGTCGTCTGGACGTCCGTTTCAGTTGAAACCAATGCAAAGGCCGTGTTTTCGCCGGATTGTCTGCATGAATGAATTCGTATGCAGACAAGTTCTTGTCCTGGTATTCCACTGGTACTATCGTTGGCAGACGGGCCGGCCACCCCCACGGCCAGCCACCCTCCCGCTTCGAGGTGCTTGCGTGACGGCTACTTTCCAGAAGGTCGACGCCTTCGACCTGGTGATCTTCGGCGGCACCGGCGACCTCGCCTTGCGCAAGCTGCTGCCCGCGTTGTTCCACCGCCATGCCGACGGCCAGATCCCGGCCGGCAGCCGCATCCTCGGCGTGGCCCGCGAGCCGCTGGACGACGCCGGCTACCGCGCCCAGCTGCGCGAGTCGCTGGCCGGCAACGGCGCCGACCCCGCCAAGCTCGACGCCTTCCTGCAGCTGGTCGGCTACCGTCCGCTGGACGCGCGCAAGGACGAGGGCTGGGACGCGTTCGCCGCGCTGATCGGCGAACACCCCGAACACATCCGCGTGTTCTACCTCTCCACCTCGCCCGAGCTGTTCGAGGACATCTGCCGCCGGCTCGGCCAGTGCGGCCTGAACGGCGAACACTCGCGCGTGGTGCTGGAAAAGCCGATCGGCCGCGACCTCGCCAGCGCGAACCGGATCAACGACGCGGTGGGCCAGGTGTTCGCCGAGTCGCAGACTTATCGCATCGACCACTACCTGGGCAAGGAAACGGTGCAGAACCTGCTGGCGCTGCGCTTTGGCAACGCGCTGTTCGAGCCGCTGTGGAACGCCAGCCACATCGACCACGTGCAGATCACCGTGGCCGAGACGCTGGGCCTGGGCCGCCGCGCCGGCTACTACGACCGCGCCGGCGCGTTGCGCGACATGGTGCAGAACCACCTGCTGCAGCTGCTGTGCATGGTGGCGATGGAGCCGCCGTCCTCGCTGTCGCCCGACGCGGTGCGCGACGAGAAGCTCAAGGTGCTGCGCTCGCTCAAGCGCATCGATGAAAGCAACGCGAGCCAGCTCACCGTACGCGGCCAGTACCGCGCCGGCGTGGCCGAAGGCCAGTCGGTGCCGGGCTATCCGGACGAGCTGAACGGCGCGAAGTCGGATACCGAGACCTTCGTGGCGCTGAAGGCCGAGATCGAGAACTGGCGCTGGGCCGGCGTGCCGTTCTACCTGCGCACCGGCAAGCGCCTGCCCGAGCGCGTGTCCGAGATCGTGGTCGCGTTCAAGCCGGTGCCGCACTCGATCTTCGGCGCCGCCGCCGGTCCGCTGGCGCAGAACCGGCTGGTGCTGCGCCTGCAGCCGGACGAGGGTGTGAAGCTGTGGCTCACCATCAAGGATCCCGGCCCCGGCGGCCTGCGCCTGCGCCACGTGCCGCTGGATATGAGCTTCGCCGAGGCGTTCGGCGTCTCGCAGCCCGACGCCTACGAGCGCCTGCTGCTGGACGTGGTGCGCGGCAACCCCACCTTGTTCATGCGCCGCGATGAAGTGGAGGCGGCCTGGCGCTGGGCCGACCCCATCCTCGCCGCGTGGGCCGCCGGCGGCGAGCCGCCGCGCCCCTACGCTTCCGGCAGCTGGGGCCCCAGCGCGGCGGTGGCGCTGATCGAGCGCGACGGCCGCACCTGGCACGAAGACGAGTAAGCGATGTCGAACGTCACCACCCACAGCTTCACGAATTGCAGCGCCCAGGCCGCGGCGCTGGCCGAGCGTGTCGCCGCGCAATTGCGCGAGGCGATCGCTGAGCGCGGCACAGCGGTGATCGCGGTCTCCGGCGGCAGCACGCCGAAGGATTTCTTCGCGCAGTTGTCGAAACAGGCGCTGGACTGGGCCAAGGTCACCGTCACCCTGGTCGACGAACGCTGGGTGCCGGACAGCGACGCGCGCTCCAACGCGAAGCTGGTGGAAACCACCTTGCTGCAGGGCTCCGCGGCCGCCGCCCGTTTCGTGCCGCTGTACACCGGCGCCGCCACGCCTGAGGCCGGGCTGGCCGAGGCCGAGGCGCGCATCGCCGCGCTGCCCGCGCCGTTCGACGTGGTGGTGCTGGGCATGGGCGAGGACGGCCACACCGCCTCGTTCTTCCCCGGCGGCGACCACCTCGCCGAGGCGCTGGACCCGCAGGGCAAGGCGAAGGTGCTGACCATGCAGGCGCCGGGCGCCGGCGAGCCGCGCATCACGCTCACCCTGCCCGCGCTGCTCGCTACCCGCGCGCTGTATCTGCTGGTGAGCGGCGAGACGAAGCGCGACCTGCTGGCGGATGTGCGGCTGGGATTGGCCGAAGCGAAGAACTATCCGGTGCGCGCTGTGGTGCAGCAGGACAGGGTGCCGTTGGCGGTGTACTGGTGTCCTTGATGTTTCTCGCAGGTATGGCGGCAAAGCAAGAGCGCCGTGCCTGATGTCAACAATGGGCTCCTGCCCATTGTTGACTCGCCTGTGCCGGGCGCAGCCCGGCGCAGGCTCCGACGGCTCAGGCGCGAAGGCGCCCGAGCCGCGGGCGGGCCATCCATGGCCCGCTGTTCGCTCCGTCCCATGATTCCCGGATACGTGCCATGCCTCTCCACCCCATCCTCGCCGAAGTCACCGCCCGCATCGCCGAGCGCAGCCGCGCCAGCCGCACCGCCTATCTCGCGCGCATCGACGCTGCGCATCGCGAAGGTCCGCATCGCGCGCGGCTTTCCTGCGGCAACCTCGCGCACGGCTTCGCCGCCTGCGGCACCGACGACAAGGCGGCGCTGCGCAGCGGGCACGCGCCGAACCTTGGCATCGTCACCGCGTACAACGACATGCTTTCCGCGCACCAGCCCTACGAGCGCTATCCCGAGCTGATCCGCCGCGTGGCGCGCGAGGCCGGCGTCACCGCCCAGGTGGCGGGCGGCGTTCCGGCGATGTGCGACGGCGTCACGCAGGGCCGCGCCGGCATGGAGCTGAGCCTGTTCTCGCGCGAAGTGATCGCGATGGCCACCGCGGTGGCGCTGTCGCACGACATGTTCGACGGCGCGCTGATGCTGGGCATCTGCGACAAGATCGTGCCGGGCCTGATGATAGGTGCGCTCTCCTTCGGCCATCTGCCCACCGTATTCGTGCCGGCCGGGCCGATGCCCAGCGGCATCAGCAACGACGCCAAGACCGCGGTGCGCCAGCGTTACGCCGAAGGCAAGGCCACACGCGACGAGTTGCTGGAAGCCGAGGCGGCGTCGTACCACTCGCCCGGCACCTGCACGTTCTACGGCACCGCGAACTCCAACCAGATGCTGATGGAGATCATGGGTCTGCACCTGCCGGGTTCCAGCTTCGTCAACCCGAACACGCCGCTGCGCGACGCGCTCACCGAGGCCGCGGTGCGCCGTCTCGCCGAGATCGCCGCGCCGGGCGAACACCACACGCCGCTGGGCCGCATGTTCGACGAGCGCAGCGTGGTCAACGGCGTGATCGGCTTGCACGCCACCGGCGGCTCCACCAACCACCTGCTGCACCTGGTGGCGATCGCGCACGCGGCCGGCATCGTGCTGACGCTGGAGGATTTCGACGCGCTGTCCGGCGTGGTGCCGCTGATGGCGCGCGTGTACCCGAATGGATCGGCCGACGTGAACCACTTCCACCAGGCCGGCGGCATGCCGTTCCTGATCGGCTCGCTGATCGACGCCGGCCTGCTGCACGGCGACGCGCACACGGTGTGGGGCCAGGGCCTCGACGCCTACCGCAGCCTGCCGGTGCTGGACGAGTCCGGCGAGCTGGCGTGGCAGGCGGTCACGGCGAGCGGCAACCTCGACGTGCTGCGCCCGGCCGATGCACCGTTCCGCGCCGACGGCGGCCTGCGCGTGCTCAAGGGCAACCTCGGTCGCGCGGTGATCAAGGTGTCCTCGGTGCCGGGCGACCGCCTGGTGATCGAGGCGCCCGCGGTGATCTTCCACGACCAGAACGCGGTGCAGGCCGCCTTCGACCGCGGCGAACTCAACCGCGACTTCATCGCCGTGGTGCGCTTCCAGGGGCCGAAGGCGATCGGCATGCCCGAGTTGCACAAGCTCACCCCCACGCTGGGCGTGCTGCAGGCGCGCGGGCACCGCGTGGCGCTGGTCACCGACGGACGCATGTCCGGCGCCTCCGGCAAGATTCCCGCGGCGATCCACGTCACCCCCGAGGCGGTCGACGCCGGCCCGCTGGGCAAGCTGCGCGACGGCGACCTCGTCAAGCTCGACGCCATCGCCGGCACGCTGGAGGCGAAGGTGGACCCGGCCGAATGGGCGGCGCGCGAGCAGGTGCACGCCGATCTTTCCGCCAGCCACGTGGGCATGGGCCGCGAACTGTTCGCGTCCCTGCGCAACGCGGTGGGCTCGGCCGACACCGGCGCCACCATCTTCGGCAGGCACGACCGCCACCACGCCGCCGATGCTTGAATAACACCGTAGGAGCGGCTTCAGCCGCGATTCCGTGACCGGTCGCGGCTGAAGCCGCTCCTACGACGATGCCAACCTCTCCCGCGAGCCCACCCATGAACAGCAACGACCACAAGCAGACCGTCCTCGCCGAAATCCTCGCGCTCGCCCCGGTGGTGCCGGTGGTGATCATCGACGAGCTGGCCCACGCCGTGCCGATGGCGCGCGCACTGGTCGCCGGCGGCATCCGCAGCATCGAGGTGACGCTGCGCACGCCGGTGGCGCTGGACGCGATCCGCGCCATCGCCGCCGAGGTGGAAGGCGCGGTGGTGGGCGTGGGCACCGTGCTCGACGCCGCGCAGCTCGAAGCCGCTCACCAGGCCGGCGCGCGCTTCGCGGTGTCGCCCGGCGTCTCGCCGAAACTGCTGGATGCCGCCGACGCCAGCGCGTTGCCGCTGCTGCCCGGCGTGGCCACTGCGGGCGAGGCGATGAGCCTGCTCGAACGCGGCTACAAGCACCTGAAGCTGTTTCCCGCCGTGCCCGTGGGCGGCGCGAAACTGCTGGCCGCCTGGGCCAGCCCGCTGCCACAGATCCGCTTCTGCCCCACCGGCGGCATCAGCCTGGCCAGCGCGCCGGATTTCCTCGCCCTGCCCAACGTGGCCTGCGTGGGCGGCTCCTGGCTCACGCCCAAGGACAAGCTCGTCGCCGGCGACTGGGCCGGCATCGAGCAGCTGGCGCGCGAGGCGGCGGCGCTGCGCTGACGCGGCTCCGCTTCAATAACGAAAGCGGCCCTCGATCACGGTGACGCAGGCGCCGCCGATCCAGATGCGGCCGTCCCCGTCGTGCTCGATCGCCACGCGACCGTCGCGCTGCAGCGCCGTGCCCTGGCGCACCGTGTAGCTTGCCGCGGGACGCCTGCCCTGCGCGTCCAGCAGGCAGGCCAGGGCGGCATTGGCGCTGCCGGTGACGGGATCTTCGCCCACGCCGAAACTGCCACCGGTCATCAGGCAGCGCAGCTCGAAGTCGGTCGGGCCACCGGCGGCGTGCGGCCCGTAGATGGCCAGCCCGTCGGTGCCGGCGGCCCGCGTCACCGGCGCGAGCGCCGCGATGTCCGACTGCAGGGCCAGGCAGTCGGCGGCCGATTGCATGCGCACCACCAGCCACGGTGCGCCGTTGTCGACGGTGCAGGGCGGTGCGGCGAAATCGACCGCATCGCTGTGCAACGCACGCGCCAACTCGGCATGCCGTGCCACCGGCAGCGGCGTGATGCGTGCGGGTGGCGCGGCGAAAGCCCAGCAGCCGTCGTCGCGTTCGCTCAGCTCGACCAGGCCCACGCCGCATTGCTGTACCAGCCGGCCCGGACGGCGCGGCCGATAGCCGCTTTCGCGCAGCGCGTGCGCCGTGCCCAGGGTGGGATGTCCCGCGAACGGCAGTTCGCCGCCGGTGGTGAAGATGCGCACGCGGTAGTCCGCATCCGGATCATCCGGTTGCAGCAGGAAGGTGGTTTCCGACAGGTTGGTCCAGCGCGCGATGGCCTGCATCTGCGCGGTGTCGAGGCCGTCGGCATCGAACACCACGGCGAGCGGGTTGCCCTTGAACGGCACGGCGCTGAACACGTCAACCTGGCGAAAACGGACGGTGTGCGTGGCGTTCATCGGACAACCCGTCTCCTCACCTGATCAGCAACGGTGCTCTGCCAGCAGTCCGACCGACCAAAGTCCGACAGGCTGCCAGGAACCCCGCTCATGCTGAGCGTAGCTTGCGATAGCAAGCAAAGTCGAAGCACTCGCAGCGCGCCGCCCTTCGACTTCGGCCTTGCCGGCCTACGCTCAGGGTGAACGGTGGGAGTATCGGCTGAACTTTGTCGCCAATCAGTCCCCCAAACATGCGCTGCCACTCGGCTGGACAATGCCTGTCACTCTGTTGCCGGCACGCGCAACGGCGTGCCGATCGCGCGCAACGCCGGGCTGCTCATGCAGGTCAACGCGATCGCCGTGAGCGCGAGTCCCGCGGCCGCGAACATCGCGGGCAGTGACACCAGCTTCAGCAGGCTGCCGGCGAGCGCCGCCGACAACGGCCCCAGGCCCATGAAGGCGAACATCAGCACGCTCATCGTGCGACCCATCATCGCCGGCGGCACGCGCCGCTGGATCCAGCTGACGACGGCGATCTGCGCGATGCCGGCGAGCAGGCCCGTGGTGGCCAGCAGGGCCGCGCCCATCACGGTGGAGTGATCGAAGGCCAGCGCGGCCAGCGCCAGGCCGGCGAGGCTGTCGATGCACAGGATCATCAGGCCCAATTGTCCGCGTGCGATCCGGCTGACCCAGCCGGACAGGAAACCGCCGACCAGCATGCCGCCGCCGTTCGCGGTCATCAGGATGCCGAGCGACGCGGCGCCGTGGTCCAGCCGCGTGTCGGCCAGCACCGGCAAGCCCACCTGCAGCGGGCCGCCCACGAACACCGACACCACCGCCACATAGAGCACGAAAGCGCGCAGCGGCAAGTCGGCCCAGATCGCGCGCAGGCCGCCCAGCACGTTCGCGAGCACGTGGCCTTCGATGACGCGTGCATGCACGTCGTCGCGCTGGCGGATCAGCAGCAGCGAGGCCAGCGACACGAGGAAGCTCGCGGTATCGACGGCGAACGCCATGCCGAGCCCGCCGGCGTCCACCACGCCATGTGCCGTGGCAGGCGCGGCGCCGGCGCCGGCGCCGATTACCAGGCCGGCCAGGCCCGGCCCCACGAACAGGCTCAACTGGCGCGCACCCATCATCAGCGCATTCGCCGATGGCAGCAGCTGCGGCGGCAACAGGCTGGGCAGCAGCGCGGAACCGGCCGGGTAGGCGAACGCGGTGGACAGGCCGATGCCCAGCGCCAGCGCGTAGACCACGGGCATGCGGATCGCGCCGGCGAAAACCAGCAGCGTCAACATGCCGATCAGCACGGCATTGATCGCGCGCGCCCACAGCAGCACGCGGCGCGGCGAGAGCCGGTCCACCACCGCGCCGCCGATCAGCATGAAGGCCGCGCGCGGCAGCGCCATCGCCGCCAGCACCAGGCCGAGCGCGGCCGGGCTGCCGGTGAGCTTGAGCACCAGCCACGGCAACGCGACCAGGGTGAACTGGTCGCCCAGCGCGGAGATCGCGCTGCCGGCGAACAGCAGGCGGAAGTCGCGGTGGGCGAGCGGTGAGGCTTGGGGTGTCGCGGAGGACATGAAGGATTCCGGCGGGTCGGTGCGTTGCGCGGACGGTTTCAGCCGGCCTCGGCCTGCGCATCGCGGGCGATCGCGGCGAGGCGGCGCGCATGTTCGCGCACGTCCTTCGGCCAGCCGCGGGTGTGGCGGTTGAAGGCATCGCGGTCGCCGCGCCACAGCGCGCGCGAAGCTTCCTCGTAGCCGGCCAAGTCGCCCGCGACCACGCGCATGAAGCGGTCGGCGGCCTCGCCGGCGAGGCGGGCGCGATCCTTCGCGCTGCTGTGGCGGCGGGCATCCTCCACCAGCTTGCGCAAGGTGACCGAAGCGCCGCCGGGCTGGCTGTTGAGCCAGTACCAGTGACGCGGCAGCAGGGTCACCTCGCGCGCCACCACGCCTAGCCGGGGGCGGCCGGCGCCGCGCGGCGCATCGCTTCCGGCGGTCGGCTGCAGGCGCGCGAGCACCTCGTCCGCGTTGCCGCGGAAGTCGATTTCCACCGGCTGGCCGGTGGCGTCGTCGAGGATCAGCGGCGTGCGCGCGGGGTGCTTGTCGAACAGGCGCTTCACCGCCGACGCCACTTCGGCGAGCGCGCCGGAGGCGATCAAGGTGTAGCCATCAAAGGCGGTGCAGCTGGGGCTGTCGTGCGGGGACATGAGGCAATCCGGGTGTGGTCGCTCGCCTATTTTGCCCGGGTCAAATGTGTTGTCAATACTACCCGGGCAAAATAACTACCCGTCCACGCGGCGACGGCTGCGCTCAATGCGCGCCGACGACTTGCCGCGGGCGGTAGAAGTTGTACATCGCGGCGCCCGGTTTCAGCGGGTCGGGGCAGCCGTAGCGCGCGGCGATGGCGGCCATCCGCGCGTCGTCGGCGTCGACGTGGCGATCAATGCGCTCCTGCACCGACATCGCCTGCTGGCGCTCGAGCTGGAGGCAGTGCGGATCGACGGCGCCGGTGATGCGGCCGATGATGCGCACCACGCCGGCCAGCCCCTGCATGCGCGGATCGGCCATGCGGAAGGTCGGCATGCCGCGGATCGGCACGCCGCTGCCTGGCACGCGCACGTTCTGCTGGCCGTAGTCCGGGCCGGTGAAGCGTCCGCCTCCGGTCACGAAGTCCGGTGGGGCGGTGGCGACCAGGCTGTCGGCGGCACGCGGCATGACCGGCGATATCGGCGCTGCCGCCTGTGCCGTCAGCAGGGTGGGCAAGGCCACGGGCGGCGGCCGATGTGCGTGCGGCACGGGTTGCGGCGGCGCGACCGGCTCGGTCCGCACCGGCAACATGCGGACGAGCAGTGCATCCGGCGCCTCGGTTGATGTTTCCTGCGCCGGCCAGCGCCATCCCGGCGACGGCGCGAGCAGGAAGGCGAGGAAACCCAGGTGGATCAGCAGCACCGCCGCCAGCGTGGCGATGCGCGTCCAGCGCAGGCGCAGGCCAAGCCTGCCTGGCGTCGCCCGCTCTGCCGTTGCCTTCCCTCGACTCATGTTGCGCGGTTCCATCCCGGTCATGCGGCGCCGAGCGGCGCACGGGCCAAGGCGGAGACCGGCTACGCGCCGGATGGTTCCGCGCCAGCCGTGTGCGCCCGATCGGCGCCGACAGAACCGGGACGAACCCCGCGTACCCGAGCCCGATCAGCGCCGTTCGGGCGGCAGCTCGCGCAGGCGCGCGGCGAAGCCATCGTGCGCCACGAGATCCACCGGCTTGAACACGCGCTTGTCGCCGGCCGGCTGGCGGCCGAGGAACACGCCGCTTCTCCACTCCCGCGCGGGGCGGATCGGCCGCGGCACGAAGCCGCCGCCGCAGTTCGGGCAGACGTCGTGCAGGCGCGCCACGCAGTCGCGGCAAAACGTGCACTCGTACGAACAGATCATCGCGTCCGTCGAATCGGGCGGCAGCGGCTTGTCGCAGTGTTCGCAGGTGGGGCGCAGTTCCAGCATGCGGAGTTCTCCGGTGAAGGCTCAGGGATCGAAGCGCAACTGCATATGTTCCTCGTCGTGGAACACGCCGTCGATGCACAGCGCCTGCGGCTGCACGCCCCAGCCCACGAAACCCATCGCGCGGTACAGCGCCTTCGCCGCCGTGTTCGTGGCGTTGACGCTCAAGCCGAGCTGGCGCATGCCGTCGATGTTGCGCGCATGCGCGATCACCACGCGCAGCAGGGCGGCGCCGCAACCGCGGCGACGATGTGCCGGCGCCACGTACATGCCCGCCAGCTCGGCGCCGTGGCGCAGCTTCGCCCGTTGCGGATGGAGCAGGGCCACGAAACCGGCCAATTCGCCGTCCACGAAGATGCCCAGCGTGCAAACCGAGCCGTCCGCGGCGGGCACGATGCGCGCCGCCACTTCATCGACGCAGCGGTTCGCCTCGTCCTCGACGCTGGCGCTGAACGCCTGCGGACTGTCGCGCAATGCCTGCAGGCGCAGCGCCTGCCAGGCGGGCGCGTCGTGGCGATCGAGCAGCCGGATTTCCATGGAAGTTGCCTGTGCATGCATGGGGAAGGGCAACGCTCCGAAGTCACTCAGCGTCATCCCGGCGAAAGCCGGGATCCAGTGACTTTCGACACGCGGCAGAGGCACTGGATTCCAGCCTTCGCTGGAATGACGAGCGGGAAAGTCGCTTCACTTCGAAGCATTGCGGACAAAAGTGCCGCGCAGTCATCGTTCCACGGGAATGACGCCGATCGCAATCGACGGCGCAGGCGTTAAGCTCGCGATCCTTCCGTCACGGGAACCGTTCGATGATCTACGTGCTGGCGAGCGCGATCTGCAGCGTGCTGGTGTCGGTGCTGCTGAAGCTGGCGCGACGCTACGGGCTGGACATCGGCCAGGCGGTGGCGTGGAACTACGTGGCGGCAGGCGTGCTCGCTGCGTTGCTGTTGCAGCCCTCGCTGGCGCCATTGCGGCAGCCGGGCGCGCCGTGGTTCGCGCTGGCCGGGTTGGGCGTGCTGCTGCCCCTGATCTTTCTCGCGCTGGGCGCCTCGGTGCGGCATGCGGGCATCGTGCGTTCGGACGCGGCGCAGCGGCTATCGCTGCTGCTCTCGCTGCTGGCGGCGTTCCTGCTGTTCGGCGAGCGGCTGGATGCGACCAAGGCGCTGGGTTGCGTGCTTGGCCTCGCCGCGCTGCTCGGCATGGTGTGGCGATCGGAACGCGGCCACGATGCAAACGCTTCGGCGCGCTGGCTGTGGCCGCTCGTGGTGTTCGCCGGCTTCGGTGCGATCGACGTGCTGTTCAAGCGCGTGGCCGCGGCGCACGTGCCGCTGGGCACGTCGCTGGTCGCGATGTTCGCGTTGGCGCTGGTGGTGGCGTTCGCGCTGGCGGCGTGGCGGGCGGTGCGCGGCGGTGCGCGCTTCCGCCTGCGCAACACGCTGGGCGGCCTGCTGCTGGGCCTCTTCAACTTCGGCAACATCCTGTTCTACCTGCGCGCGCACCGCGCGCTGCCGCAGCATCCGGCGCTGGTGTTCGCCAGCATGAACCTGGGCGTGGTGGTGCTGGGCGCGCTGACCGGCGTGCTGCTGTTCCGCGAGCGGCTGAGCCACATCAACCTCGCCGGGCTGGGGCTGGCGCTGCTGGCGATCGCCTTGCTGGCTTGGAATTGATCGCAAGGTATTGCCGTAACGGCTGTGACTTCCGGGGCATGCACGGGCGGGCATGCGGTTCCATGCTGGCCGCTTCCCGAGGCGCCGCGCGCCTCCGTCATGCCGAGGAAACGCCGATGCGCAAACTGCCCCTCGCCGCGGCCATGGCCGCCCTGCTGCTCAGCACCGCTGTCGTCGCCGACACCGGCAAGAAGCATGACAAGGAGCAGCCGGCCAACGCGCCTGACGCGGCCCTGGTGAAGCCGCAGTCGTCGACCAGCGAGGGCTCGGTGTCGGTGGAAGGGCACAGCATCGGCTACAAGGCGGTGGCCGGCACCCTGGTGCTGCACGGCTCCGGCGACAAGGAGCACGAGCCCACGGTGAGCATGTTCTACGTGGCCTACCTCAAGAAGGGCGCGAAGGCGGGCGAGCGGCCGGTCACCTTCATCTACAACGGCGGCCCCGGCTCGGCCACGGTGTGGCTGCACATGGGCGCGTTCGGGCCGAAGCGCGTGGTCACCGCCGACGACACCCACACGCCTGCCGCGCCCTACCAGCTGGTCAACAACAGCTACAGCCTGCTCGACGCCTCCGACCTGGTGTTCATCGACGCGCCGGGCGCGGGCTTCAGCCGGCTGATCGCCGACGACAAGGATCCGGCCAAGCGCGCCGAGCAGATGAAGGATCGCGAGAAGGCGATCTACGGCGTGGACGGCGACGGCCACGCGTTCGCCCAGTTCATCACCGAGTTCCTGTCGAAGTACGGTCGCTGGAACTCGCCGAAGTACCTGTTCGGCGAGAGCTACGGCACCACCCGCTCGGCGGTGGTCTCGAACATCCTCACCAACGAGGACAGCGTGGACTTGAACGGCGTGATCCTGCTGTCGCAGATCCTCAGCTTCGACAACAGCATCGACGGCCCGGAGACCAACCCCGGCGTGGACCAGCCCTACGAGCTGGCGTTGCCCACCTATGCCGCCACCGCGTACTACCACCACAAGCTGCCGTCGCCGCCCGCCGACCTCGACACCTTGCTGAGTGAAGTGGAGCAGTTCGCCACCGGCGAATACGCGCAGGCGCTGATGGCCGGCAGCACGCTGGACGCCGCGCGCAAGCAGGCGATCGCCGAGAAGCTGCACCAGTACACCGGCCTGCCCGCGGCGTACTGGGTGAAGGCGAACCTGCGCGTCTCCGGCGGCATGTTCGAGCACGAGCTGCAGGCGAACGACGACACCACCACCGGCCGCCTCGACACCCGCTTCTCCGGCCCCTCGCTGGACCCGTTGAGCAAGGAGTCCGAATACGATCCTCAGTCCTCGGCGATCAGCTCGGCCTACATCGCCGCGTTCAACGACTACGTACGCAAGGACCTGAAGTTCGGCGACGGCCAGTACTACCGCGAATACGCCGACATCCATCACTGGGACATGTCGCACAAGGCGCCCGGCAGCCACGAGGCGCTGCAGCAGTCCACCAACGTGATGCCCGACCTCGCGATGGCGATGAAGACCGACCCCGACCTCAAGGTGATGCTCAACGGCGGCTACTACGACCTCGCCACGCCGTTCTACGCCGCCGAGTACGAGATGCACCACCTGCCGATCCCCGACTCGCTGCAGCAGAACATCTCCTACCACTGGTACCCCTCCGGCCACATGGTCTACGCCCACGAGCCCTCGCTGAAGCAGCTGCACGACAACGTGGCGCGCTTCATCGAGAGCACGGACAACGTGAAGCACTGAGCTTCCCGGTTTCGGGCCTGGCTGGCAGGTACGGCGGGCGCGTGCTGAAATGCACGCCCCGCCTCAAGCCGGAACGAACATGCGCGCCCTGGTCGATCGCTACCTCGATGCCTACAACCGCATGGACGTCGCCGCCATGCTGGCGACGATGCAGGACGAGGTGGTGTTCGAGAACTACACCGCCGGCGTGCTCAGCGTGCGCACGCTCGGCATCGCGGAACTGCGCCACCTCGCCGAAAGCTCGCGCCACCTGTTCTCGATGCGCCGGCAGACCATCACCGCCTGGCGCGAGGACGGCGACAGCGCCCATGCCGCCATCCATTTCGAGGGCACCTTCGCGGTCGACCTGCCGAATGGGGTGCGCGCAGGGCAGTCCATCGCGCTCGAGGGGCGCAGCGAGTTTCGCCAGCATGATGGCAAGCTGATCCATATCGCTGATTACAGCGAATGAGGGTTGGCGCGCACTTTCACCCTCTCCCCTTCGGGGCACGCGGGGAGCGGCCATGGATGGCCGCGGCTTTGAGGAGCGAGGAGAGGGTTGGGGTGAGGGGCGGGTGCTCGCGACTCCCTGCATTTCCCTCTCCCACTTGTGGACGCGGGGAAGGGCCATGGATGGCCCTGCTTTGAGGAGCGAGGAAGAGGGGCCGGGGGAGAGGGGCTCTTGCTCTTCTCCCGCCAGATTCAAAGCAGTTTCGAGCGCCTGCCGGCGCCCGAGTTACTTCTCCTTTGCTTGTCCAAAGTAGAAGTAACCAAGAGGAAACGACACCCCGATGGCGCGCCCTCCAGGCATCCTGCCTTCCGGGTGCGCGGGCGGGTTCCGGGGTTTTCCGACGGCACGTCCATGTACCGGCGGAAAACTGGCTCGCATCCCTGCGAGCCATCCTGCGGACTTTCCTCCACCCACCCGCCGCGCCATAGGGGCCCCGGGTAAAGCAGCGCGCTCCCAGCGCACACTCGGACGCAGCCGCTGCGCGGCTGCGAAAGCAGGAAAATTAATCGCCTCCGTCCTCAATACTGGCACCGCTTTGGAGCCAGTCGATGACATGCATTGCCCAATTTCGATTGCTATTATCGATATAGCAACAGATGCTTCGTTCTATGCAAAAGATGCCGGCAAAGAGCCAGAGCCAATCTTTGTGCCCCGATACCAGTGCCCCGCCTATTGCACAACCAAAAATCGCGTACTGCCAGAAAAGCTGGCGCCAAGTATCTCGGTTGTAATGTTGCTGTAGCGCAGCGTATACCTCCTTCTTGTTCCCATAGGCATGAAGGTTCTTATGCTCGAGCTTCGCCATAGCCAAATCCTCCGCTCTGACACTTAAGCCAACAAAATCACTGGAAGCTATAGAACCCGTTTCCATCAAGTTCGGAGGTCGGTACTTCTTTCTCCGACTCCACGACAATAACGCCACCGGCGCGCTCTATAGCCTCCCGCGTTGCGGGACGCTGTGAGCGCCTATTCTCGCCAGCTGCCTGATCGTACTTAATGAAGCAGTAAACCTTTACTCTTTCCATCAGCCACCCCCAATAGACGCGAGTTCACTTGCGACCACAGCTAGATGTGGATCCCGAAATCGAGATGTTGCGCCGGCGTGGCGCGCGGCGTCAAGTTAGAAACCTATGTCAAGAAAATATATGAAGTTACGCCATGAATGCCGTGCAATTCACCGCAATTAGGTGTGCATTGGATACTGCACGAATGGGCACTTACAAACATGCGCAGACAAACGGCTTGGCGCGGGGCGTCACGCTCTTGATCCGGCTTTCCGAGCAGTGCGCGCAGGATGCGCGCTGCTTTTCCGGGGCCCCTGGGCGGCGGTGAGGCGGGGACGATCAGGCCGCGCAGCGGGCGAGGCCATGGATGGCCTCGCCTTTTCGCGCGGACAGGAGTCCGCTCGAAAAGCCCGGCCACGGCTCACGGACTTTCCGTCCATGGATGGACGGAAAGCGCCAACCGGGGTGGCCTTCTCTTTTGGTTACTTTTCTCTTGGCCACGCAAGAGAAAAGTAACTCGGGCGCCGCAGGCGCACGAAACTGCTCTGAAACCTGCGAACGCGCAGAAGCCAAAGCCCCTCTCCCCCAACCCCTCTCCCGCAAGCGGGAGAGGGAAGCCGGCATTGCGCGGGAGAGGGAGATAGGCGCGAGCGCGTCAGCGCTTCGCCGGCGCGCTCCGCAGCGGCGCGGTGGAACCGCGCACCACCAGTTCGGGACTGAAGCCCTCGTTGCCTTCCTCCAGCGGCTCGCCGTTGGCCGCGCGCTGCAGGTTGCCGATCAGCCGCTGCGCCGCGTGGCGGGCGATTTCCTCGGTGGCCTGCCGCGCGGTGGTGAGCGCGGGCCAGGACTGCTTGGAGAACGGACTGTCCTCGAAGCCGGCAATCGACAGCTCCCACGGCACGCTGAGGCCGCTGGAGTGCGCGGCGGCAAGCACGCCGGCGGCGATCTCGTCGTTGGAGCCGAAGATCGCGGTGGGGCGGTCCTTGAGCGCCAGCAGCTTGCGCGCGCCGCGGAAGCCGTCGTCGAAGGAATAGTCGCCGGGCAGGATCAGCTTGCGGTCCAGCGCGATGCCGTAGTCCTTCAGCGCGTCCTCGTAGCCCTGGTAGCGCTCGGGGCTGGAGCGGTGGTCGCGGCCGCCCCACAGGAAGCCGATGCGGGTGTGGCCGAGCTGGATCAGGTGCTCGGTGATCGCGTAGGCGGCGTCGCGGTCGTCCACGTAGACGCAGGGGTAGCCGTCCTGCGGGTCCTGCCGCGCGGAGATCACCCGCATGAACGGGATCTTCGCCGCCGCCAGCTTGCGGATCAGCTCGGGCTGCTCGGACATCGGCGGCGCCAGCACCAGGCCGGCCAGCCGCGCGTTGCCGACCAGCGCGACCAGCTCGTCGGCCAGCCGCGGGGAGGTGGAATCGCAGGGATGGATCTGCAGGCCGTAGCCGCTCTTGCGGCAGGCCGCCAGCACGCCGCTCTGCATGCTGATGATGTAGTGCGGGTTCGGGTTGTCGTAGACCAGACCCACCGCGTAGGCGCGTGTGCTGCGCAGGCTGCGCGCGGAGGGGTCGGGCCGGTAGCCCAGCGCGTCGATCGCGCGCTGCACCTTCTCGCGCGTGCTCGCGTGCACCGAGGGCTCGTTGTTGATGACCCGCGAGACCGTCTTCAGCGAGACGCCCGCCTGCTCGGCTACATCCTTGATGGTGGCGCTGCGCAAGCGTGAGGCCTCAGATGCCTTGGGAAGGGGCGGTGCGAACCGGGTTGCCGCCGGAGGCGGATGCCGCCGTGCAAGCGGCACAGTCTAGCGGGCGGAGGCCTGCTTGCCGCATGCGTCGTTCAGCTCGCCGCATGCTGGCCGACGCGATGGCCGCGCAAGCCGTAGTACAGGATGTACAGGTAGCACGGCACGATCACCAGCAGGAACGCCAGCTGGAAATTGATGACCTCCTTCAGGTGCACGAACACCTGCGGGATCAGCGCGCCGCCCACGATGCCCATGATCAGGAACGCCGAGCCCACCTCGGTGTGGCTGCCCAGGCCCTTGATCGCCAGCGGGAAGATCGCCGGCCACATCATCGCGTTGGCGAAGCCCAGTGCGGCGACGAAGGTCACCGAGGCGTAGCCGGTGGTGGCGTAGGCGCCGACCGCGAACAGCACGCCGAGCACCGCCGATACCGCCAGGTAGCGCTGCTGCGAGACGAAGCGCGGGATCAGCACCAGGCCCACGATGTAGCCCAGCAACATGCCGAACATCGTGTAGGCGGTGAAATGCTTGGTCGCGTCCAGCGGCAGGCCCAGGCCCTGGCCGTAGATGCCGATCGCGTCGCCCGCCATCACCTCCACGCCCACGTACAGGAACAGGCACAGCACGCCCAGCCACAGGTGCGGGAAGCTGAAGACGCTGCGCCCGGTGTGGCCGATCGCGTGCTCGTCGTTCGCGCCGGCCGGCTTGATCTCCGGCAACGAGGAGCGCACCACCCAGATCGCCAGCACCACCAGCAGCGCCGCCATCGCCATGTACGGCCAGTACACCCGCGCGGCGAAACTGTTGAGCAGCGCGTCGGCCGCCGCCGGCGTCGGCGCCGCCTTCACCTGCTGGTCGAGCGTGTCGATGCCGCTGAGCACCAGCGCGCCGAACACGAACGGCGCGAGGAAGCCCGCGAACTTGTTGCAGATGCCCATGAAGGCGATGCGCTGCGCCGCGCTGTCGATCGGGCCGAGGATGCTGATGTAGGGATTCGAGGCGGTCTGCAGCAGCGACAGCCCGGCGCCGATCACGAACAGGCCCGCCAGCGCGCCATGGTAGGTGCGCAGGTTGATGAACTCGCCGAACAGCACCGCGCCGATCGCCATCACGAACAGGCCCAGCGCCATGCCGTGCTTCATGCCGGTGCGCTTGAGGATCGCCGCCGACGGCAGCGCCAGCACGAAGTAGGACAGGTAGAACGCCACCGGGATCAGGAACGCGCTGACGTCGTCGAGATTGAAGGCGAGCTTCACGAAGATCGTCAGCGGGCCGTTGAGCCAGGTGACGAAGCCGAAGATGAAGAACAGCACGCCGATGATGATCATCGGCCCGATGTTCGAGCGGTCGGACGGCGCGGCCGCCAGCGTGCTTGCCATGGAGTCTCTCCCCGGGAACGGCGTGGACGGCCGTGAGCATAACGGCACCAGCGGCCGCCGAAGCCTACTTTATTGGCTGCAAAGTACAACGTTGTCAACCGGCAGTCGCAAAGCGGCCAGCGCACCCTGTAGGAGCGCACCCTGTGCGCGAATGCTTTGCGCCCCTCGGCTGGAACCAAAAGCATCGCGCACAAGATGCGCTCCTACCGGTGCCTTTCCTCCTTCTTTGCGCGCAGCGAGGCTTGATGCGCCGCACTTTGGCGTGCCGCTGGGATTTGAATCGATCCAGTTCCGCGACCCCTGCCAACGGTCATGTTGCACGGCCTGACAGGTGATGGTGAAAATTTCGGGACAGTCACTTGACAACGTTGTCATACCGCTTCCAGACTCCGCCAACATCACCAGCCGGTGGCCTTGCGCGCAGCACGCGCCGCACCGGCCGATCGCAGCGGACCAAGGGGAAAGCCACGTGGGAGAGTTCGCCAGCCAGCGTCATGCCGCCCAGCCGTCGCCGCGACCGTCGGCGGCGAATGGCGCGCATGACCACGGTGAGCCGTTCCTCGCCGCCGACGTCGGCGGCACCCATGCGCGCATCGGCCTGATGCTCGGCACGCCCGGCGACCGCCAGCCGGTCCGCGTGCTGCACTACCACCGCTACCACTGCGCCGACTGGTCCGACCTCGGCAGCCTGCTGCGCGATTTCGTGGCGCAGCTGGCGATCGCCGGCCACGCCCCGCTGCAGGGGCGCATCCGCCGCTGTGTGGTGGCCAGCGCCGGCGTGGTGCTGGACGACGCGATCGTCAACGAGAACCTGCCCTGGCCGGTGTCGATCGCCGCGCTGCGCGAACAGCTCGGCCTGGCCCAGCTGGAAGTCATCAACGATTTCGAGGCGGTGGCCTGGGCCACCCAGTTCCTCAGCGTGGACGAAACGCTGCCGGTGATCGAGACCGCGCAACCGGCCGCGCGCGGTCCGGTGCTGGTGATGGGCCCCGGCACCGGGCTGGGTTCGGCGGTGCTGCTGCCACGCGCCGGCCATGCCCAGGTGCTGCCCACCGAGGCCGGCCAGATCGCGCTGGCGCCCGGCAACGAACGCGAGATCGAGATCCTGCGCGTACTGGCGCGCGGCCGCGCGTATGTCTCGTACGAGGACGCGCTCTCCGGCCCCGGCCTGCTCAAGCTCTACCACGCGCTGTGCGAGCTGCGTGGTTGCCCGGTGGCGCTGATGACGCCGGCGGAAGTCACCGGCGCCGCACTGGCCGGCCACGACGCCGCGGCACTGGAAACGCTGCAGGTGTTCTGCGGCCTGCTCGGCAGCTTCACCGGCGACCTGGCGATGCTGTACGGCGCCAGCGGCGGCGTGTTCCTCGCCGGCGGCATCCTGCCGCAGATCCACGGCTTCCTGCGCGCCAGCAGCTTCGCCGAGCGCTACTTCAACAAGGGCGTGATGCGCGCCTTCCTGCAAAAGGTTCCCGTACGACTGATCGAGCACGGCCAGCTAGGTGTCATCGGCGCCGCCGGCTGGTTTCTGGACGAGCGGCACGGAGATCAAGCCATGCCACCGCTCTAGCGACACGGCGCCGAACGCCGTCAAACAAGCAAGCCACCACCACGATAACCCGGTCCCGGACCGATCCAGCCTCTGAGGGGAGGACATCATGAACCATCGCAAGACACTGCTAGCCGCGAGCATCGTCGCCGGCCTGTGCCTGTCCGTCGGCGCGTACGCGCAGGACAGCACACAGAACCAGAACGAGAATGGCACCCAGAGCAGCACGGCGAACAAGAAGAACGCCAAGGAACTGTCCACGGTCATCGTTACCGGCATCCGCAACAGCCAGGCGCTGTCGATCGATACCAAGCAGGCTGCCGACTCGCACGTCGAGGTGGTCTCCGCGGTGGACATCGGCAAGCTGCCGGCCAAGAACGTGGCCGACACCATCGCCCAGTTGCCGGGCGTGAACATCGCCGACGCGGCCGGCGCCGAAGGCGGTTTCGACGAGGCCGATCGTGCCAGCATCCGCGGCAGCGCGCCCTCGCTCACCCTGACCACGCTCAACGGCCACGCACTCGCCTCGGGCGACTGGTTCGTGCTCGCCGGCGGTTCCCGCAGCGTGAGTTACTCCATGCTGCCGTCGGAAATCGTCAGCCAGGTCGTGGTGCACAAGACCTCGGAGGCCAGCCAGCTCGAAGGCGGTGCCGCCGGCTCGATCGACATCATCACGCGCAAGCCGCTGGAGTTCTCCAAGCAGATCACCGGTGAGGCCAGCGTGGGCGCCGTGTATTCCGACCTGCCCAGCAGCACCAAGCCGCAGTTCAACGGCCTGTTCAACTGGAAGAACGACAGCAACACCTTCGGCGTGCTGGTCGAGGCCTTCTACGAGGATCGCGACCTGGAGCGCCGCGGCCAGGAAATGCTGGGTTACTCGTACATCCCGACCGGCTCGGCGGCAGCTACCCAACTGGGCCTCAAGGCTGCCTCGCCCAATAGCCCCAGCACCGGCGTGTTCTATCCCAACCTGCCGGGCGCCGTGCTGTTCACGCAGGAACGCAAGCGCAAGGGCGGCTCGATCGACCTGCAGTGGAAGGTCGCCGACAACCTGACCCTCAACCTCGATGGCTTCTACTCCAAGCTCGAGGCTACCGACTACAACCGCAACTACATGCTGCGCCTGCGCGATCGCCTGCCCGGCGACACGCTGAGCAACTACAACCTCGACGGCAACATCCTCACCACCGCCACGATGGCGCCGATCGCCGGCACCTCGCAGGGCATCTACGACATGATCTCGCGTCCGGGTGAGGGCGAATCCAGCGCCTTCATCACCCTCGACGCCGACTGGCGCGTCACCGACACGCTGGGCTTCAAGTTCCAGGGCGGCTACACCCGCGGCGTCGGCAAGACCCCGACCCAGGACATCATGGAGATGGACACCGGCTACGGCCAGGGCGCCAGCTATGCGATGAACGGCCTGGGTAAGCCGATCAACTGGTCGATGAGCGGCCCCAACAACACCTACAACCCGGCCACTGTCGGCCTCGACTGGATCTTCGGCGACCAGGGCATCCATGTGGTCGACAAGGAGAAGTGGTTCCAGGCCGATGGCGAACTCGACTTCGACGGCGGCTCGCTCTCCTCCCTGCAGTTCGGCGCCCGTTACGCCAAGCACACGCATGAGAACCCGTTCGCGGTGGGCCAGGGCCCGAACTGGGCCTCGGCGGTGAATTTCAACCCGAACTCCAGCCTGTGGCCGGCCAGCAGCGGCAATTACCCCAGCGACTTCGCCAGCACCCTCGGCGTCGGCCAGATGCCGTCCAACATCTGGTACTGGTCACCCAGCCAGCTGGCCCAGCTGAACGCCACCTACGCCAACCGCGCCAGCAGCGGCCCGGCCTCACGCTTCTACCCCAACGACATCTACTCGCTGGACGAGAAGAACGCGGCCGCCTACTTCCAGGCGAACTTCGCCGGCAGCAACTGGAGCGGCAACGTCGGCGTGCGCTATGTCTCCACCAGCGAGAACATCGGCTACACCAGTGCCTCGATCATCGAGAATGACCACACCGGCCCGTACATGAACTCGCCGTGGTATCCGAACGGCTGGTACTGGAACTACCACAAGAACCACTACGGCAAGTTGCTGCCCAGCCTGAACCTCAAGGTCAACCTGGTCGACGACGGCAGCGTGATCGCGCGCTTCGCCGCCTCGCAGACGCTGACCCGCCAAGACTACGGCCAGCTCACCGGCTTCGTCAGCCTGAGCGACCCGCAGGCCCCAGGCGTGCTGGGCGGCGGCAGCGGCCCCAACCCGAACCTGAAGCCGCTGATCTCCACCAACTTCGATGCGTCGCTGGAATGGTACTTCGCCCCGCGCGGCCTGCTGTCGGCCAGCGTGTACTCGATGGATCTCAACAACTACTACGACTACGGCACGGTCACCCGCAGCTACCTCAACAACTACCTGACCTTCGGCACCAGCAATCCCTCCCACACGCCGGTGTACAGCAACTACCTGGTGAGCGTGCCGGTGAACGTCAACGGCACCCTGAAGGGCGTGGAACTGAACTGGGTGCAGCCGATCGGCGAGCACTTCGGCACGCAGGTGAACTACACCTACGCCAATGGCCATTCCTCCGGCGGCACCCTGCTGTACAACGCCGACGGCACCTTCGGCAACAACGTGGCGGCGGGCAACCGTCCGCTGTTCGGTACCTCGCGTGACACGGTCAACCTGTCAGCCTTCTACGAAGACAGCAAGTGGAATGCGCGCATCAACTACACGTACCGCTCTTCGTTCTACGACGGCATGATGGCGGTGCAAGCGGGCGGCCTCGGCAACACGCCACCGCTGCTGCCGTACTACTCGGCGGGTGCCGGCTACCTGTCGTTCTCGGCGGGCTACAAGATCAACGACAACATCAACCTGTCGTTCAGCGCCATGAACCTCAACAACCCGAAGCTCACCTACTACGTCAAGGGTTCGCAGGCGGGCCTGGGCTTCGGCAAGGTGCCCGAGGCGTTCTACATCAACGGCCGCCAGTACTACCTCAATGTGAACTTCAAGTTCTGAGTCGTACTCTCCCCAAGGACCTGGCACCTTTGCCAGGTCCGCTTTTTCCCGGCGAAAGGGGCCGAAAAGAGCGCGGGGAAAACCTGTCCGGCTTGTTATCCGCTGCGATGCCGGCCCCGCCGTCATCGCAGTTTTTGCTTGAATGCCTGCAGGACCGCTGTCCAGTGCAAGCAGGTTGGCGCACCATGAACGGCGGGCCGACGCGGCGAAGGTGACAGTCCTCGCTGGGCGACCGCGGACAGAAGCGGAGGAGAAATCATGAGCGAACCCGCCAGCGCGACGCCTGCGCCTGCCGCGATCGAGGAATACCGTCCTGTCGACGGCCGCCCTTTCAGTCTGGACGACGTGATCGGACACGATCGGCCACTGGTGATCCGCGGCCTGGTGCGCGACTGGCCGATCGTGAAGCTCGCCCTGCAATCGGATACGGCGTTCGCGCAGCGCCTGGCGGAACTGGACAACGGCACCGACGTCAGCACCTTGATGGTGGCGCCGGAGGCCGACGGCATGATCGGCTATGCGCCCGAACTGGACGGTTTCAGCTATCAGCATTTCAAGGTGCCGGTGACGCTGGGTCTGCAACGCCTGGCCAAGTACAGCCGGCGCGACAACGCGCCCGGCATGGTGATCCAGAGCGCACGCATCCGTGAATGCCTGCCGGCGTTCCTGGCGGAACACGCGCTGCCGCTGCTGCCCGGCGTGGAGCCGCGCATCTGGATCGGCAACCGGGTCACCACGCCCACGCATTTCGATTCCATGCACAACATCGCCTGCGTGGTATGCGGTGTGCGCCGCTTCACGCTGTTCCCGCCGGACCAGTTGCCGAACCTCTACATCGGCCCGCTGGACTACGCACCGACCGGCGCCGCGATCAGCATGGCCCGGCTGGACCGACCGCACGACCCGCGTTTCCCGCGCCTGCAACAGGCGCTCGCGGTGGCGCAAGTGGCCGAATTGCATCCGGGCGACGCGCTCTACATGCCGCCGCTGTGGTGGCACAACGTGGAGTCGCTGCAGGATCTCAACGCGCTGGTGAACTACTGGTGGAGTCCGGTGGACATCGATGGCCACCATACCGGCCACGCCAAGGCCGCGCTGTACCACTGCCTGCTCGCGTTCCGGGCGTTGCCGCCGGCGGAGCGGGCCCATTGGCGCAACCTGCTGGACCACTACGTATTCGGCGACGAGGAAGCCCTCGCGCACATCCCCGAGCAACGCCGCGGCGTGCTCGGTCCGTTGACCCCCGAATGCGTCGCGCAGTTGAAGCAGGGTGCACGTAGCCATCTTTGAGCAGCCACGCTCAGGCGAAAGGACTGCGCGCGATCGAACCTCCTTGCTTTCCAACGCTCACTTTCCAACCCGGGAGCCTTCATGAAAATCGCCGGTTTCATCTTCGGCCTCGCCGCCCTGCTGGGTGTGGCTCATGCAGCCGTGCCGCCGCTGTTGCCGATGCCGGCACACATCCAGGTCGCCAGCGGCACGTTTCCGGTCGATGACGCCACGGCGATCGTGGTACCCGCGCACGATGCCGCCACACGGCAGACCGCGCAGTACCTCGCCGACCTGCTGGCCCGCACGCGCGGGCTGCATTTGAAGGTGAAGGTTGGTGCGGCGCCTCACGGCGCCATCGTGCTGTCGCGCGAAGCCGGCGCGCCGGTCGCGCACGCAGAAGGGTATGCGCTAACTGTCACGCCGCAGGGCATCCGCGTCACCGCGCGCGACGATGCCGGCCTGTTCCACGGCGCGGTCACCCTGTACCAGCTGCTGACGCCGGACGCGAAGCAGGGCGCGGTCGAAGTGCCTGCGCTCAGCATCCGCGACTGGCCGCGCTTCGCCTGGCGCGGGCTGATGCTGGATTCCGCGCGCCACTTCCAGAGCGTGGCCGAGGTCGAGAAGCTGATCGACCAGATGGCCCAGCTCAAGCTCGACGTGCTGCACTGGCACCTCACCGACGACCAGGGCTGGCGCATCGAGATCAAGCGCTACCCCGAGCTCACGAAGATCGGCGCATGGCGCACGCCGCCCGACGCCGGCCATGACGGCGAGCCGCAGCGCTACGGCGGCTTTTACACGCAGGCGCAGATCCGCGCCGTGGTGGCCTATGCCGCCGCGCGCCACGTCACCATCGTGCCGGAGCTGGACATGCCCGGTCACGCGCAGGCCGCGGTGGCTTCGTATCCGCAGGTCGGCGTCACCGGCCAGCGTCCGCAGGTTTCCGTCGACTCCGGCGTGAACCCCTGGCTCTACAACGTGGACGACGGCACCTTCACCTTCATCGACCACGTGCTCGACGAGGTGATGGCGCTGTTCCCCTCGAAGTACATCCACGTGGGCGGCGACGAGGCGATCAAGGACCAGTGGCAGGCCTCGCCCGCGGTGCAGGCGAAGATGCGCGCGCTCGGCATCGGCAGCGAGGATGCGCTGCAGGGCTGGTTCATCGGGCGCATTGGCCGGTACCTCGACCAGCATGGCCGCAAGCTGATCGGCTGGGACGAGATCCTCGAAGGCGACAACCTGCCCGCCGACGCCACGGTGATGTCCTGGCGCGGCATCGATGGCGCGATCAAGGCCGCGCTGCTCGGCCACGACGTGGTGATGTCGCCCGCGCCGGATCTCTACTTCGACCACGTGCAGGGCGACCTCGCCGACGAATACTCCGGTCGCCTCGGCGTGGAGTCGCTGCAGGACGTCTACGGCTTCCGGGCCGTGCCCGACGTGCTCAACGCCGCGCAGGCGAAGCACGTGCTGGGCGTGCAGGCGAACGTGTGGACCGAGCACCTGCCGACGATGGCGCACGTGGAGCACGCCGTGTTCCCGCGGCTGGACGCGCTTGCCGAAGTGGCCTGGTCGCCGGCCGCCACGAACGACTGGCCCGGCTTCCTCGCCCGCCTGCCGGCGCAACTCGCGCGCCATCGGGCGCAGCACGTCGCCTACGCCGACAGCGCCTTCGCGGTGGACATCCAGGCCGACCGCAACGTGGCGCTGGCCACCGGCAAGGCCACGGTGACGCTTTCCGACCAGACCGGTTTCGGAAGCATCCATTACACGCTGGACGGCAATGCGCCCACGCCGGCCTCGCCGCGCTACGACGCACCGTTCAACGTGAGCCTGCCCGCCACCGTGCGCGCCGCCAGCTTCGCCGCCGACGGCAGTGCACTGTCCGCGCCACGCGAACGCGTGCTGGACCGCGCCGCGCTGCTCAGCCTGCCCGGCACCGCGCTGGCGAACTGCCCCGGCAGCGACTTCCGCCTGCGCGTGCAACCGATGCCCGACGCGACGAGTACCCAGCCGGTATACGCGGTGAACGTGTTCGATACCTGCCAGCTGTTCCCGCCCACGCTGATGGATGGGGTCGCCGCGATCCATGTCGACGCCGTGCGCCTGCCGCGCAACTTCCAGCTGGCGCACGAGCAGAAACTGGTGGTCTCGCGCCCGCACGGCACGCCGTTCGGCGAACTGGTGGTGCATGCCGACCGCTGCGATGGCGCAGTGCTGGCCAGCATGCCGCTGCCCGACCCCGCGCACGGCCCGCGCCGGTTCAAGCTGGATGCGAAGCTGCCCGCGCAAAGCGGCGAACACGGCCTGTGCCTGGTCTACACCGCGCCCATCGCCGGGCCGCTGTATGCGCTGGGGCGGGTGTCGCTGGAAACCGGGCGCTGAAGATTCCGCACATTGCCCGCCTCCGCACGCGGAGGTGGGCCGTGCCGCCATCGGCTCGACGGCGCGCCTTCCCTTCGCCCGTGGCGTTTCAGCGACCCATCGCGTGCGGATGGATCAAAAGCACCGTTCAGGCGGTGCGACGCTGCGCGGCACGCAGCTGCAGCACCTGCCGCGCCGCCTGCGTCTCGGCAGTGGACAGCTCCGCCAGTGGCACGAACTTGCCCGCCACCTGCGCCGCCAGCGGCACGCCGTCGCGATAGAGCACCCGCGAGCCGGCCACCGCCGGCACCTTGTCGCCCACCAGCACGCTGCCCACCAGGTTCAGCGGATCGCAACCGCCCACCACGACCAGCTCGCTATCGTCCGCGCGCTGGCGGATCGCGCGCAGCGGCGCGATCGCCTCGGGCAAGGCGAACTGTTCGCCCACCAGGCCTTCCACGAAACGGCCGCCGCGAATTTCGCCGCGCGCCTCCAGCCGGCGATACACCCGCGACAACTCGCGCCAGCGCGGCAGCCACGGCGCCTCGCGTTCCAGCAATTGCCAGAACACCACGCCGTAGCGGGCCAGCAGGACGCGGGCAACCGTTTCAATCGAATCATCTCGGCGCGAAGCGCCACGTTCGCCTCCTCTCCCCTGCGGGGAGAGGATTGAGGTGAGGGGTCGATCTTGCGCTGAAGAACGCACCAGCGACCACCGCCCCGCATCCTCGATCCCGCCGAACACATGCCGGCGCATCCGCCGATGCCGCGGCGCCTCGCGCTTCGCCGCGGGAAGCAGCAGGGCACGCAGGCCGGCGAAGCTGTCCGCGCTGGCGCGGCCAGCGGCGACCAGCTCGCCCAGCGCGTCTTCCAGCTCGGTGCGCAGCAGGTGCACCACGGACTGCAGCTCGTCGAAGAACAGCGCGCCGTGCTCGCGCAGCGCGTCGGCCACCGCCTGCGCCCGCGATGAAAGAAGGCCTTCCTGCGGCGAATCGTCTTGCGCGACGGCCGTCCAGACGGCCATTTGCCGGCGCGGCAACAGCACGATGGGCGTGGCGCGCACCGGGCCGCTGCCGCCACCCGCGCGCAGGCGGTTCCAGGCTACGCGGCCGGCACGGCACTGCTCGTCCAGCCAGTTGGCCGAGTAGTCGGCGATGCGCGCGGGCAGGATCTCCGCCTCCCAGGCACCAGCCGCGGCCTCGTAGCCTTCCAGCTGGGCCAGCACCGCCGGCAGCGCGTCGGGGCCGCGCAGCTGCGTGGCGGGACTCAGGTGTTGCCAGTCGAGCAGGAAGCGCATCAGCTCGCGCCGGCTCACCGGCTCGATCTCGCGCCGCAGCCGGCCCAGCGTGTAACGGTGGATGCGCGCCAGCAGGTGGCGTTCGCACCACTGCGTTTCGGCAACATCCGGGTCGAATTGGCCCTGGATCACGTAGCCCTCGGTCTGCAGGCGCAGCAGCGCGGCCTCCACCTCGGTCGGCGTCACGCCCAGCGGTGCGGCCAAGGCCTCGACCGTCACCGGCCCCAGGCCCAGCAGGCGGCCACGCACCAGTTCGCGCAGGGCGTCTTCGCGCGTCCATGGCTGTGCGGCGTACTCGGCGGGCACGGCGATGGCGGGGCGCAGTGTGGCTTCGGAGTGCACGGCCTGCCATAGCGGGAGCTTTTCGGCGCAGACCCACATCGTGCTTTTCTCCCTCTCCCCCAACGCAGTTGGGGGAGAGGGTGGGGTGAGGGGGAAGTTTTTGGCTTTGCTTCGACGAGTAACGAGAGAAGCAAGAGCTTCCCCCTCTCCCCAACCCTCTCCCCCTACCGCAGGCAGGGGGAGAGGGAGTTCAAAGCGCGTGGCGCGCTGGTCGTTCGCCAGCGCGTGCAGCTTGTCGTCCCAGCCCTCATTCGCTACCGCCTCATCCGCGGCAATGCCGCCCAGCGCATCCAGCGCCTCGTGCATCTCGTCCACGCTGCGCACCTCGGGCCACGCTTCGGCGCGCACCGCGGCGATCGCATCAGGATCGAGCCGGCCAAGGTCGCCGGTGCTGGCGGGAACGTCCTGGCGCACCGCGCGGGTGCGGCGTTCCTCCAGCGGCGCGTCGTCGAGGAAGGCGTAGGGCGCGGCGTTGAGCACCGCGCCCGCCAGTGGACTGGGTGCGGCAAGGTCGCGCGCCACGAGGCGGATCGTGCCACCCTCCAACTGGCGCAGCAGGCGCAGCAGCCCGTCCACGTCCATTGCCTCGCGCAGGCAGTCGTGCAGGGTCTGCGCCACCAGCGGATGGTCGGGAATCTGCCGCTCGCCCACGATGTTCTCCAGGCAGGCGACCTGGTCGGGGAACACGGCGGCGAGCAGGTCCTCGCTCTTCATGCGCTGCAGTTGCGGCGGCGTCTTCTTGCCACCGATGAAGCGCGGCAGCGCCAGCGCGGTGACCGCGTTCCAGCGCCAGCGCGCGGGGAACAGCGGCGCGTCGAGCAAGGCCTGCACCAGCACGTGCTCGGCACTCGCCGAGTGCAGGTAGCGCGCCACTTCCTCCAGCGGAAAGCTGTGGCTGGTGGACAGCGACAGCACGATCGCGTCCTCGGTGGCCGCCGCCTGCAGCTCGAAGTTGAACTGGCGGCAGAAGCGCTTGCGCAGCGCCAGGCCCCAGGCGCGGTTGATGCGGCTGCCGAACGGCGCGTGGATGACGAGCTGGGTGCCGCCGGATTCGTCGAAGAAGCGCTCGAACACGATGACCGATTGCGTGGGCAGCACGCCCAGCGCGGCTTTCGCGCTGGCGAGGTAGTCGAGCAGCTGTTGCGCGGCGGCTTCGTCCAGACCCAGTTCGTCGTGCAGCCATGCGAATGCCCTGGCTTTACTCCCCTCTTCCTCCGGGAGAGGGGCCGGGGGAGAGGGTTCGGCCATGCCGGAGTGTTCCGCGAGTACCGAACCCTCACCCCTGCCCCTCTCCCGATGGGAGAGGGGTTCAAGCAAGGCGTCGAGCTCTTCGCGCAGCCGCGACACCGCGAACGACAGTTCGTCCGTGCGCCCCGGCGCCTCGCCCAGCCAGAACGGAATGCTGGGCGGCACGCCATGCGCATCCTCCACGCGCAGGCGGTCGCGCTCCACGCGCAGGATGCGGTAGCTGGTGTTGCCGAGCTGGAAAATGTCGCCGGCGAGGCTTTCCACCGCGAAGTCCTCGTGCACCGAGCCAACCACCGTGGCCTGCGGTTCCAGCACCACGAGGTAGTCGGCGGTGTCGGGAATCGCGCCGCCGGAGGTGAGCGCGACCAGTCGCGCACCACGCCGCGCGCGCACCTGGCGATGCACGGCGTCGCGGTGCAGGTAGGCGGCGCGTGCGCCGCGGCGGGTGGTGAAGCCCTCGGCCAGCATGCGCAGCACGGCATCGAAATCCGCGCGCGCCAGTTCGCGATACGGATACGCACCGCGCACCAGTGCGTACAGCGCGTCCTCGTCCCACTCGCGGCAGGCCACTTCGGCGACCAGCTGCTGCGCCAGCACGTCCAGCGGCTGCGGCGGCTGCACCAGCGCATCGAGTTCGCCACGGCGCACCGCGTCGAGCAGGGCCGCGCATTCGACCAGGTCATCGCGCGTGGTGGGGAACAGCCGCGCCTTGGGCGTGCCGCCGACGTGGTGGCCGGAACGGCCCGCGCGCTGCAGGAACGCGGCGATGGAGCGCGGCGAGCCGAGCTGGCAGACCAGATCCACGTCGCCGATGTCGATGCCCAGTTCCAGCGAGGCGGTGGCGACCAGCACCGACAATTCGCCGCGCTTCAAGCGCTGCTCGGCGTCGAGGCGCTGCTCCTTCGCGAGGCTGCCGTGGTGCGCCGCCACGGTCTCCTTGCCCAAGCGCTCGGACAGATGCCGCGCCGCGCGCTCGGCCAGCCGCCGCGTGTTGACGAACACCAGGGTGGTGCGATGCGCCTGCACCAGTTGCGCGAGGCGGTCGTAGACCAATTCCCACGCGTCGTTCGACATCACCGCTTCCAGCGGCACGGCGGTGAGTTCGAGGGCGAGGTCGCGGGGGCGGGTGTGGCCCGTATTTATGATGGTGCAGCACTTCTCCAAGCCCCTCTCCCCTCGGGAGAGGGGTTGGGGAGAGGGTTCGGTGCGAGCGTGATGCTTCGCTTCGACCGAACCCTCATCCGCCCTTTGGGCACCTTCTCCCGGAGGGAGAAGGGAAGGGGCTGCGCCCACCAAAAACCGCGCCACCTCCTCAATGGGCTTCTGCGTCGCCGACAACCCGATCCGCTGCAGCCGCCGCTGGCATAGCGACTCCAGCCGCTCCAACGTCAACGCCAGATGCGCGCCGCGCTTGCTGCCGGCGACGGCGTGGATCTCGTCCACGATCACGCTGCGCGTGCTCTTGAGCATCTCCCGCCCGGAAGCCGAACCGAGCAGGATGTACAGCGACTCCGGCGTGGTGACCAGGATGTGCGGCGGCGTCTTGCGCATCCATGCGCGCTCGGCCTGCGGCGTGTCGCCGGTGCGCACGGCGGTGCGGATCGCCACGTCGGGCAGGCCGCACTTTTCCAGTTCGGCACGGATGCCTTCCAACGGCTCTTCGAGATTGACGTGGATGTCGTTGGAGAGCGCCTTCAGCGGCGACACGTAGACCACCCGCGTCTCGTCCGGCAGCGTGCCGCCGTTCGCCACACCCTCGCGCACCAGCGCGTCGATCGCGGCGAGGAAGGCGGTGAGCGTCTTGCCCGAGCCGGTAGGTGCGGCCACCAGCACGTGACCGCCGTCGCGGATCGCCGGCCACGCCTGCGCCTGCGCCGCGGTGGGCGCGGCGAAGCGGCCGCCGAACCAGGCGGCGACGGCGGGGTGGAAGCCGGTCAGCGGGGAGGCATCCGCGTGCATGCAGGCAGGGTGCGATGGCAGTCGGGGACGTTCGATTCTACGCGCCCCGCCCAGTGTCCTGCGTCTGCCCGCATCCTGCTCACGCTTCGGCCGCCGCCAGCCATGCAAGCCACGCGGCGCCATGCCAAGATGCATGCCGGCCGCCGCCCGCGAGGATGCCGAGGGGAGTCCGCGGGCCGCGCCTCCATGCGAAGGACACGTATGCGTACATGGTGCGAAGGGGCGATCCGCCGTCTGGGCCGGATTAGCGTACTGGCGTTGCTGTGGAGCCTTGGCGTCCCGGCGGCGCACGCCGCCACCCTGGATCCGTCGGCGCTGCCGCAGATCGAAGCGGCCACCTTCGAGGTGGTGCAGGCCAAGCCGACCAGCGACACGCTGACTTACGAGAAGCCGCTGCCGCTGGACCTGTTGCCGTACCAGGAACGCACCGACAAGTACCACTCTATCGGCACCGCGTTCGCGATCGGCCACGGCCGCTACGTCACCGCCGGCCACGTGCTGCTCGCCGGCCGGGACAGCCTGTGGGGCGCGCCCGCACTGCGCGACGCCAAGGGCCGCGTGTACCCGATCGGCAAGATCGAGAAATTCGACCTGCGCAGGGATTTCGTGGTGTTCACGCTGGCCAGCCAGCCCGCGGGCGACGCGGCGCTGGCGATCGACACCAAGCCGACCTTGAACACGGTCGTCTATGCAGTGGGCAACGCACTCGGCACCGGCGTGGTGATCCGCGACGGCCTGTACACCTCCGACACGCCGGAAGAGCAGGACGGCGCGTGGAAGTGGATGCGCTTCTCCGCCGCCGCCTCACCCGGCAACAGCGGCGGCCCGTTGCTGGACAAGGACGGCAAGGTCATCGGCGTGGTGCTGATGAAGTCGGCCAACGAGAACCTCAACTACGCGCTGCCGATGAGCGAGGTGCTGGGCGCACCGGACGGCAAGGCCGTCATGGATGCGCGCATCGACTACCGGCTCGACCTGTTCGACACGGTGCAGAACGGCGAGCTCAAGAACCAGTTCGCGCTGCCCGCCAGCCTCGCTGATTTCTACCGCGACTACCAGACGCGCTTCGATGCGTACGAAGACGGGCTCCAGAAGGCGCTGCTGGATCGCGAGGCCGCCAACCTGTTCCCGAACGGCGCGGGTTCGGCGCGCCTGTTGCACCAGCAGACGATCATCAACGGCTTCCCGTCGCTGATCGTGCGCGGCAGCGATGGCGAATGGGGCCACAGCAGCACGCAGCCGCGCTATTTCACACTGGACGGCAATGGCTATGTGCGCATCGGTGCGGCCGGGCACAACGGCCTGATCCAGATCCGCCGCCCCGACGGGGCGGATGCGGCGAAGTTCTACGGCGACGCGAAGGCGCGCATGGACCTGCTGGCGCGCACCGGCCTGTTCCAGCGCGAGGTCGCCAGCGAGAAGGTCAAGATCACCTCGCTCGGCAAGCCGATCAGCGAATCGACCTGGCTCGACCGCTGGCAACGCCCGTGGCACGTCGCCATCTGGCCGCTGCCCTACGCGAACGCGCTCGTGGTGACGTATTCGCTGCCGGTGCCCGACGGCAGCATCATGTTGATGCGCTTCGTGCCACCCTCCGGCCTGCACGACTCGCGGCTGGACCTCGACGAGCTGAGCAGCTTCGTTTACGCCAGCTACGAAGGCACCCTGGCGCAGTGGAAGGGGTTCCTCGCCGATCCGAAGCTGCAGCCTGCCGCGTTCCGCAACATCCACATCGACTATGACTACGGCCAGCGCTTCAGCTACGCCTCGCAGCGGGTGGCGTTCGCCTATCCGTCCTCGGTGCAGCCGGTCAAGTCGGACAACCTGTTGCAGCTGGGCTTCCGCTTCTTCCTCGACGGCGGCAAGCCGGTATGGGACGTGGGCGATGTGGAGATCTGGAAGAACAACACCTCCGACGACCACAACAACGTCAACGTCCAGCGCAACATCGCGCCGCCGTCCGGGTTGGACGACGACATGAGCAGCCGCTGGAAGAAGCTGTCGGAGCGGCAGTATCCCTACAATGCCGTGGCCCGCTACGAGAACGACCTGATGAAGATCGACGCCGTGGTCGCGCCGGTCGCCGCCGGCGCGTCGCCCCGGGTGTTGTACACCGCCTTCTTCGGCACCGCGGGCAACCAGCCGCAGGCCGAGATGAAGGACAAGCTCGACCTGCTGACCAAGGACATGCGGGTGATGGAGCATTGATAGGCGCAGCGGCAAGGGCATGGCGGACCATGCCCCCGTGCGGGCCACGTGCGGCACCGCACCGCAACCGATGACGGAAAGGCAGGCGTGAGACAGCGAGACCCCTTGGCGCACAGGACGAACGACACGGAACGGAAGCGGGACGCGGCATGGCTGGAGATGCCCGACGGCCAGCCCTTGCGCCTGCACGACTGGCCGCTGCCGCAAGCTCGCGGCGGCGTGCTGCTCGTGCACGGGCTGGGCGAGCATGCCGGCCGCTACGCCGACCTCGCCCGCTGGTTCAACGCGCGCGGTCATGCCGCGCGCAGCTACGACCAGCGCGGCCATGGCGAAAGCCCCGGTCCCCGTGGCGTGCTCAGTCATCCCGATGACCTGCTGGCGGATCTGGCCGTGGTGCACGCCGACTACACGCGTACGCTGGGCGCCGCACCACTACTGCTGGGCCACAGCATGGGCGGCCTGGTCGCCTTGCGCGCCGTGCTGGACGAGCGCATCACGCCGCAGGCGCTGGTGCTGTCCTCGCCCGCGCTGCGCAGCCACGCTTCGCCGGGCCTGCGGCGGCTGGCCGCGACGCTGGCACGGCTCGCGCCGAACCTGCGCCTGCGCAACGGCCTCGACCTGGAGCGCCTGAGCCACGACCCGCTGGTGGTGGCCGCCTACCGCGACGACGCGCTGTGCCACGACCGCGTCAGCCCGCGCCTCGCCGACTTCATCTTCCGCGCCGGCGCCGCCTGCATCGCCGACGCCGACCGCCTCGAAGTGCCTGCCCTGCTGCTGGTGGCCGGCGAAGACGCCCTGGTCGACGCCGCCGGCAGCCGCGATTTCTCCGCCGCCGCCGCGCGCACGAAACGGCTCACTACACGCTACTTCGCGGGCCTGTACCACGAGCTGTTCAACGAAGCCGAACCCGGCCGCGGCCAGGTGCTGATGCAGCTGGAGGATTGGCTGGAACGGTTGGCGGCCTGACGCGGCCGGCGCCTCGCCGGGCAGTCCGCCACCGGTGCAGGCCGGTCGCCGAACGGCCCCTGGCGTACCGCCACGAGCATCCGCGCAGAAGGGACGCCATCGGTGCCGGCTTGTCTGCGGTCATGGTGCAGACGAGCGTTTCACTAAGAAAAGGCTAAGGCAGAACGACCAGCATCCACAGGTTTCTCAGGGGACTGGCGAACCCGGCCTTGCCGCCGGCGGCACGCTCGACCTTCGACACTCCCTGCCACCTGTCCTCCATGGCTGCCGTTGCCGCCCTGGCGGCCGCCCGCCATCGGCAAATCGGGAGTGCACGCAACATCACGAGATCCGGGATGGTGGGCATGAGCAAGCGCAGTATCCGCGGTGGGCTTCTCGGAACCATGGCGCTGGCGTGTGTTCTGGGAATCTACTGGCATTACGCCGGAACCGGCGCGCACACTCCCGCCCCCGCGGACAAAACCGTGCCGGTCCGCGTATCGACCGTCGAGCGCCGCCGCATGGCCGTCGTCGAGCACACGGTCGGCACGATCGTCGCGGCGACTACGGTCCAGGTCACGGCGCGGGTCGAAGGCACGCTGGAGTCCGCCGCTTTCAAGGAAGGAAGTTTCGTCCAGCGGGGGGACCTGCTGTTCCAGATTGATCCGCGCCCGTTCCAGGCCGCGGTCGACCAGGCCAGTGCGACCTTGCAGCGGGATCAGGCGCTGCTGGAAAACGCCCGCCGCGACCTGGGGCGCTACCAGGACCTGTATCGCCGCCACACGATCTCCGCGCAGTTGCACGACACCTCGTCGACGAACGTGGCGGTGCTGGCCGCCACGGTGGCGGCCGACAAGGCGACGCTGGAACTCGCGCGGATCAACCTCGGCTACACCCGGATACGGTCCCCGATCGATGGCAAGACCGGGCCGCTGCTGGTGCAGCCGGGCAACATGGTCGCGGCGGCCAGTGGCACGCCGCTGGTCACGGTCGCGCAGATCCAGCCGGTGAAGCTCTCCTTCAACCTGCCGCAGTCGGACTTGCCGCGCATCCATGCGCGGCTCGAATCGCACCCCATCCTCGCCGAGATCGACTTGCCCGGCGCCCATGGTGCCGCGCTGTCGGCGCCGGTCGACTTCACCAGCAATGCGGTCAGCAGCCAGAGCGGCACGGTCGAGCTGCGCGCCAATTTCGGCAACGCGGATTTTTCGTTGCTGCCGGGCGAGCTGGTCAACGTCCGCGTCACGCTGGACGACATTCCGGACGCCCTGGTGGTCCCCCACGATGCGATCAACGAGGGGCCCGATGGCCCCTATGTCTACCAGGTGCGGGACGGGCGCGCCGTGCAGCGCGACATCAAGGTTCTTTTCGACGACTCGAGGAACGTGGCCGTCTCCGGCGATCTCAGGCCCGGTGAACAGGTGATCGTCGAGGGGCAGCTGCGTGTCACCCCGGGAGCCAGGGTGCACATCTTCGCCGCGGACGACGGCGCACGGCCGAGTGCGCCGGGCGGCGCCGGGACCGGCCAGCCGCAATGAACATCTCGCGCCGGTTCGTCGAACGTCCCGTCATGACGATCCTGGTCATGGCCGCCCTGGTGATCTTCGGGACGTTCGGCTATTTCATGCTGCCGGTCAGCGAACTGCCGAACATGGACTTTCCGACGATCAACGTGCGCGCCAACCTGCCCGGCGCCGATCCGGAGACCATGGCATCGGCCGTGGCGACTCCGCTGGAAAGCGCCTTGTCCGGCATCCCCGGGGTGGACTCGATGACTTCGTCGAGCAGCCAGGGGTCGACCAGCATCACGATCCAGTTCAACCTCGACCGCAACATCGACGCCGCCGCGCAGGACGTGCAGGCGGCGATCTCGAGCGTCAGTCGCCTGCTGCCGAGCGCGATGCCGAATCCGCCCACGATCCGCAAGAACGATCCCTCGGCACAACCGATCTTCTTCATCGTGCTTACGTCGAAGAGCCTTCCGATAGCGACCATCGACCGCTATGCGCGGACCGTGATCGTGAACCAGATCTCGACGGTGGACGGCGTCGCCCAGGCCACGGTCCACGGACCGGCCAAGTACGCCGTGCGGATCCAGGCCGATCCGGCTGCGCTGGCGGCCAGGGACCTGACCCTGGGCGACCTGGCCGCGGCCGTCAGCGCCACCAGCACGGATCAGGCGTCCGGCGTACTCAACGGCCCGTCGAGGACGGCGGTCGTGCATACCGACGGCCAGCTCAGCAGCGCGGCGCAGTTCCGCCGCCAGATCATCGCCTATCGCGGCGGCGCTCCCGTGACCTTCGGCGACGTGGCCAGGGTCGTGGACAGCGTCGAGGATGTCCGCTCGGCGGACTGGTACAACGACCAGCGCGCCGTGACCATCGAAATCCAGCGCCAGCCGGGATCAAACACCATCGCGGTGGTGGACCACGTCAAGGCCATGCTGCCGCAGTTCTCGGCGCAGCTTCCGGCGTCGATCAGGATGCATATCTTCTACGACCGCAGCCAGTCGATCAGGGCGGCGGTCGACGATGTGCAGCTGACGCTGCTCATTGCCGGCGTGATGGTCGTCGGCGTGATCTTCCTGTTCCTGCGCACGGTCAGGGCGACGCTGATCCCGTCCCTTGCCCTCCCCATCGCCATCGTCGGCACCTTCCTCGGCATGTTCGCCCTGGGCTTCAGCCTCGACAATCTCTCGCTGATGGCATTGACGCTTTCGGTGGGCTTCGTCGTGGACGACGCGATCGTGATGCTCGAGAACATCGTCCGGCACATCGAGGCGGGGGAGAGCCCGCGCACCGCCGCGCTCAGGGGATCCGAGGAGATCGGCTTCACGATCATCTCGATGACGGTGTCGCTGGCGGCGGTATTCATACCCATCGTCTTCATGGGCGGGATCATCGGCCGCCTGCTGCACGAATTTGCCGTGACGATCATCGTGGCCATCCTGATATCGGGCCTGGTCTCGGTGACGCTGACGCCGATGCTGTGCGCACGGGTCCTGCGGCGCGAGGACCCGCAAGACCACAACGCGCTTTACCGCTGGAGCGAGCGTGCCTTCGACCGACTGCGGGGCGCGTACGACCGAAGCCTCCGCTGGAGCATGGACCACGGCCGGTTCATCCTGGGATTGTTCGTGGCGAGCATCCTGGCGAGCGTCGTGCTGTTCGAGGTGATGCCGCAGGACTTCCTGCCCAGCGACGACACCGGCCAGCTCCGCGGCGACGTCCAGGTCGCGGTGGGCACCTCGTTCGACCAGTACATCAAGTACGTCGCCGAGGTGCGGCAGATCATCGAGCGGGACCCCAACGTGGGGGCATTGCAGTCCGACGAGAGCGGCAGCCTGGTCATCGCCCTCAAGCCGCTCGCGCAGCGCCGGCTTTCCGCCGACCAGGTGACGAATGAGTTGCGCGCGAAGCTGAGTGACATCCCGGGGACGCGGGTCACGATCGTCAATCCGCCCAGCATCCGCGTCGGCGGCCGCAGCTCGCGCTCCAGCTACCAGTACACGCTCCGGGGGCTCAACCTGGCCGAACTGCAGGATTATTCCATCCGCCTGGTCGACACCCTGCAGCGCGACCCGACCTTCGTCGGCGTCAACAGCGACTTCGATCGGGCCGCACCCTCCGTGGAGGTCAGCATCGATCGCACGCGGGCCGGGGCGCTCGGCGTGACGCCCGACCAGATCGAGGCGACGCTGGCCGACGCATTCGGAGGGCAGCAGGTATCGCAGATCTACGCGGCGGCGGACCAGTACAAGGTCATGCTTGAACTGCTGCCGAAATACCAGAAGGACGCATCGGCCTTGTCCAGGCTGTACCTGCGCGGCAATGGCAATGCCATGGTGCCGCTGGCCGCGGTGGCCAGCGTGCGGCCGAGCACCATGCCGCAGGAGATCAATCATTCGGGGCAGATTCCGGCGATCACGGTCTCCTTCGACATGGCCCCCGGCAAGGCCCTGAGCGACGCGGTGGCCGGCGTTCGGCGCGCGACGCTCGCGATCGGCATTCCGGCCGACATACAGGGCAGCTTCGCCGGCACCGCGGCGGCGTTCCAGAGCTCGACCTCCAACATGGGCTGGTTGCTGCTGGTCGCCGTGATCGTCGTCTACATCATCCTTGGCATGCTGTACGAGAGCTTCATCCACCCGATCACGATCCTGTCCGGCCTGCCATCCGCTTCGATGGGCGCGCTGCTGACGCTCTATCTCTTCCGCTTGCCGATGACCCTGTATGCCTTTGTCGGCATGATCATGCTGATCGGCATCGTGAAAAAGAACGCGATCATGATGATCGACTTCGCGCTGGAGCGTCAGCGCGGCAACGACGACGTGCCTGCGCGGCAGGCGATTCATGAAGCGGCGATGATCCGTTTCCGACCCATCATGATGACTACCATGGCCGCCCTGATGGGCACGTTGCCCATTGCGTTCGGTACCGGCATGGGTGCGGATTCGCGCCGGCCGCTCGGGCTCTGCGTCGCTGGCGGCCTGGTGTTCTCCCAGCTTCTCACGCTCTACATCACGCCGGTGATCTACGCGTATCTGGACGCTCTGGGCGCCCGTTCCAGGCGCTGGATTGCGGGCGGCATCGACCGGGCCGCAGTCTAGCCAGCGCCTGCACCCTCTCCGGCGGACCCTCGAAAACTGCGTGCGCTCCAACACAGACAGTCGATCCAGAGACTTCCCCCCGTCGAAGCCAGCGCGCACTTGTCCCGTCCTGGCCAGCGAATGCTTGAGTTCGAGCCGATGGTGGCCAGAGACCAGATCGGGGCATTCGATCCGCGTTGCGCCGGTGGATCAACGTTGGCCACGCGGCCAACTCATGCTTTTCCGCATACAACCTGATCTTACTGCGAGTTAATCACAACCATTACTATCAAGAAGTGTCAGAACCGGGGTCGTTCCGACATATTGTGAATGCGAATTCCATACAAATAGTGTCAGAAGGCCGCCGCGCAGCCATGATTTCGCGAGCAGGCTTACCGGCGTCGAATCAACCGATCCAGGCTCCATGGGCCACCACCAGCGGTCGACAGGTAGAGGAACACACGGGTGTTGCTCGAAACCTTCGCCTTGATCCGCCGCCATCCGGAATGTCTGCTGTTTCATCGTGTCGATCCCGTCGATTGTCGGCACGGGACCATGTTGCAGGTGTGTGAGACTTTTCGGCGTTGCCATAAAGCGGCTCTAGTTCGGCTCCGACTGCGTGAGTGGACACGCAGCCGGAACCGGGACATGCGCCTTACTTCATAGCTTGGCCTTGATGCCGACGAAGTACGTGCGTCCCACGACATCGTAAGTCGCCGCATCCGTCAGCAGTGGTGCGCCCGCGATCCGCGGCGGGGCCTTGTCGGTCAGATTTGCAACGCCCGCTGTGAGCATGATGTTGTGGGTCGCCTGCCAATGAGCATCCAAGTCGAAGTAGTTGTAGGCCGGGACACCAGGATCGCCGCTTCCGGCGCCGTCCATCAAGTCAGTCATCGCCGAGATGTAGCGCCAGTGCAGCGCCGCCGACACCGGCCCAACGGAGTAGCCGATCGTCGTGTTGGCCTTCCATCTCGGATGCGACAGGTCAGAGATGCTCGAGCCATCGGCCGCCAACGCCGTACTGGTATCGGCAACCGAGCCCGCGTAGTTACTGGCCGCGATCCCAGGCACGCCGGAAATCGTCAGCGAGTGCACGTACGAGATGAACGTCTGCAGCCTTACCTTGCCATCGAGGGGTAGCCCCAAGTCGCGCAACGGGAAACCCCAGTGCGCTTCGACGTCGACGCCTGTGGTGACATACGAACCGATATTCTCCGAGGATTCCCGGCCCAGCGTGATGGCTCCGGTGGCCGGATCACGCGTGATTCGCTGGCAGAAGGGGTTGCTCTCGGAGTAGCCCGGATTCGAGTTGTTGGCGTTGAAACAGTTCTGCAGGACCGAATCGAGGGTCACGCCTGCGATCGCGCCCTTGATCGCGGTGTGGTAGTAATCAACGGACATGCCGAGGTCACGCGCCATCGGCGCATTGAAGCGCGGCGTCAGCACCCAGCCCAACGTGTAGGTATCGGATTTCTCCGGCTTCAGATCCGTGTTCCCGGTGATGATGCCGTTCGCCGAATTGAGACCGTAGGTGAACGACGGATACACCGACGCGGGCACACCTTGCGCCTGGCACAACGCCTGCACCTGGGAGGCATTCGAACCGCTGCGCTGCGGACTGCCGACTTCGCACGGGTCGCCATTGATGCTGTCTTGCGCCTGCACGACCGGGTTGTACAGCTCCTGCAGGCTCGGCGCGCGAATCGCCCGGTTGAACCCGCCACGGAACATCAACGCGTCGTTGACCTGCCAGCTCAGACCCACCTTCCAGGTGTTTTCGCCGCCGAACAGGTTGTAATGCGAATAACGTTCGCCGAGATCGAGCGACAGATCCTTTGCAAGCGGCTCGTTGCTCAGCAGCGGCACACGCAGCTCACCGAACGCCTCGCCCACGTTCATCGAGCCGGCCGTCGAACCAATAAGGTCGTACGACGGGGAGATAATGTCCGGCGGGATCGGCGAGGGCATCACGTTGAATGCCGGATTCAGAGACGAATCGGCCCGGTAGTTGAACCTATCCGAGCGGTAGTCGACGCCGAATGCGGCCTCAACAGTCCCTGCCCACAGGTCCACGAGATCCCCGCTGACGGAGGCCTGGAAGTAATCCTGCGTGAGCACCATGTTGTTATGCGCGGTGCCCGTGACATACGCCAGACAGCCGGGACTTACCGGGTGGCCACCGAGTGGATTCCAAGCGTAACCGACACAGTTGTTGCCATTGGAACCAACGTAGTTCGCCGTGCCGTACAAGATATTCTCGAGCGCCGGCAGATTGACGTTGTTCTGCTGATCGTTGTTGAAGTTGGTCTGTCCGTACGACGCAAAAGCGTTCCACTTCCAGCTCGACCAGCCGAACCAGCCATTGAGTCCGCCGGTCAGCTGGTAGTTATGGTAACGGAAGCTCTCGATGCGCGGCCCGAGCCCGGTCAACCAGGCTTCCATCTCCAGCGGCCCGGTGCTCGGGGAACCGCCAGCGGTCGTTGCAGTGCGGGCATTGAGCAGGGACATCAACGCGGCATTGCCCGTCACGAATGGATTGTTCTGCGGTACGTAAACGTACTTGCCTGGACCGGCGAACGCGGGGCCGTTGTTGTCCGTGGCGGTCGAGCTCATGAAGTTGATCTGGGCGTAGGCCTCGAGGAATTCGTCGAATTTGTAGGTGACCTTCGAGAACAGATTGATCCGATGCGACGGAACCTGCACAAAGAAGTATTTCCCCAGATAGTTCTCGATCGTCGAGCAATTCGGTGAAATCTCGAGCCCCGGGATCTTGCCCACCGGCCCTTGGTAGTTCTGCACGCAGTTGCCCGCGGCGCGCGTGGTGAACAGGGTGCCGTTACTGTTCAGACCGATGTAGCCACCGTAGTTGCCGGTGCCCGAGATCGGTGTCGTGCCAGGGTAGCCAGCCAGGATGGAGTTGACCGCGGAAATCGGAATATTCCCACCGAGCTCGCCCGCGCTGAAAATACCTTCCGGCGCGCGCGGCACGGCGCGATTGAAGTTCACGGGGTCGGAAAAGAAGGAGCGATCCGCACCGGTGATCGCGTCGCGCTGGTTGTACTCGAGGTCGAGGACCGCGTTGCCCTTGTTGTCCGCGAAGTTGTTGCCCATAAGGATGCTGGCGCTGTTTTCCTGGCCACCGCCTTGGGTGCTCCCCCCGGTCTGGGCGGAGAGCTGGATGCCCTGGAAGTGCTGACGCAGGCGGAAGTTGACGACACCCGCTACGGCGTCCGAACCGTAGGTAGCCGAGGCGCCGCCGGTGATCACGTCGACGTCTTCGAGCAGCGCCATGGGAATCAAGTTCAGGTCGACCGCGCCGTTCGGGTTGGTCGGCACCAGGCGCTGTCCGTCGAGCAGCACCAAGGTGCGCTCGGCGCCGAGGCCACGCAGGTCGGCGTAGGACTGGCCGCCCTGGAAGCCGGTGGCCCCTTGCACGTCGCCGACCTCGCTCTGGCCCTGTGCAGCCGCGAACTGCGGCATCCGGCCGATTGCCGTGTCGAGGGAGATCTGGCCGGCGGCGGCGATCTGGTCGATGCCGATCGTCGCCAGCGGGCTGGAAGAAACTTCGCTGCGGCTGTGGACCTGGATCAGACTGCCGGTGACCGTGACGGCTTCCAGCCGCTTGACTTTCTTCTGCTCGACGGGGGGCGCGACCGAGCTTGCCGCTGCGGTCTGCGGCGCGGAATCGGCAGCCGGAGCGCTCGTCCCGCCCGCGGCCGCGGCGACCGGGGAATCGCCGGTGAGGTCCGCGGCGTGCGCCGCGGCGGTGGTGGCCATGAGCCCCGCCACGATCATGAATATGGCGCGCGCGAGTGGCCGCTGTACGAATGGCTGGGTGCGGGTACCTATACCCGGTGGCACTGGATCATTCACAAGCTTAGGCGCCGGGACAAGCCGTGACGAAAATGCCGTCACAACCGGCTGCATCGCAGATGCGACGGTATGTTTGCTTTTCATGATTTAACCCCTTCCCCGGTATGTCCGAATTGTTTCGAACGGGACACTACGATCAAAGATTCCGGTCGCCCAGCAACGACTATTTTCTCCCCGGTAACTTCGATTACACGAAACCTTTCGCCATCTCTAACCGCTCGACCTAAAAGCAACCTGAAACGAAAATAAATGTTTGTTAAGGATTGAACGTCCGCTCCTGTGGTTGCAGCAGGGACTACCCGTCTCATCGAGGCCGACCTGGTCATCCTCGACGAACTGGGCTACTTGCCGTTCTCGCAGGTTGGCGGCGCCTTGCTGTTGCACCTCATCGGCAAGCGCTACCAGCACACCAGTCTGGCCATCACCACCAACCTCAGCTTCGCCGAATGGGCGGCGGCCGCATCGACGTTCGAGTGCAGGTACGTGGCGAACGCTGTCGGGTCGGAGTTGCCGATATTGGCGTGGGCCTGATGCAGACAAACGATGGAACCGGTACCGGCCTCGTCAACCTGCGGGAGCGCCTGAGGCTGACATTTGGTCCCGAAGCGGCTCTCCCTCGATCCGTGTGGTTGACCTTCACGCTGCCATCTGCTGAGCCGCATGCGCCCCCCGCCACCTGAGCCAGCTAGAGCACACCGGGAACCTCTGCGCTGCTTCGGGGTTGAAGCGACGGCTTTTTCACGACGACCAGCACGACGTCGTTGGTCCGTATCGGAATGCGCAGGGTGGCGGCACCTGTCGGACCAATGGTCAGCTGACGCTCCTCAGGAATGTCCCGGGTCGCGTCCTGTAGTTTTCGCAGTTGCGCCGGGCTCAGTGAGGCCGGCGAGCCCATCCGCAAGTAAGCCGTATAGGCGTCGTTGGCGTCGAAGCCGGTGCGGTGGATCTCGACGCGGTACGTGCCCGGGCGCAGGTGTTTCAGGTCGAGGCTTACCGACGGAGCAGAACGGGCAGGCAAAATCTTGGTGTAGAAGTCGCGGTCGGTCTTGTCCTGCCGGGGCGTGGCGAAATCCCAGATGAGGGCTTTCAGCACGCCATCGTCCCACGTCACGAGACTCTGCGTGTCCGGGGTTTTCAGTTCGGTCCGGCCCAGCGCGTTGAGGTACTTGTAGGCGAAGTAGGCCGGCTTGCGGATACCCTCGGGCGTCATCAGGCCGAAGCCGCCCTGGAACGGCGCGGTCGGCGGGCCTGGCTCTTCGAACAGGTCGCTGAAGGTCCAGTAGCTCATGCCCTGGGCCAGGCCTTCGCAAGCCTTGAGCTTGGCGAGAATATAGGCGGCGCTCACGTACGAGTCGTGCACGGCGTCGCGCGGGGTGTAGCTGGTGCTCCATTCGGTGATGTAGAGCGGTAGCCCCGGCCGGCGCGACGCCTGGATTTGCGCGCGCACCCTGCGCACGTCGCTGACGATCGCATCGGGCGAAGGCGAAAGTTTGGTATCGGCCTTGCCGTCCTGGTCGAGAAAGCCGCCCTCCACGCCATAGGTATGGGTGGTGATGAAATCCAGTGGTGCGCCCACCTGCACGACATGCGCGATGAATGACGGGATCCACGCGGCGCCTGCGGTGGCCGGACCGCCGACCCGTAGTTTCGGATCGATGCGCTTGATGGTGCGCGCGGTGACATCGTAGAGGTGGAAATAGGCTGCTTGGTCGGCGTTCTGCCAGAAGCTGGCCAGATTCGGCTCGTTCCAGACCTCGAAGTACCACCTGCGGATTTCCCGTCTGCCATAGCGCTGTTCCAGATGGCGCGCGAAGGCGGCGACCAGCCCCGCCCACTGATCCATCTGCGGGTGCGATGTATTGCCCTTCCAGTAGAAGACGTGCTGGTCCGAGGTCTTCATCGCCTCGGGGGTGAACCCCAGCTCGACGAATGGCCGCACTCCCATCGCGAGGAGGTGGTCGTAGAGATAGTCGATCTTGGTCCAGTCGTAGACCGGCTTGCCCTGAACCTCACGATAGGTTCCGAGTACGTCGTGGAAGATGGCGTGGAAGCGGACGTAACGGAAGCCCAGCTCCCGGTGCTGAATGCGCAGCTGCGCGAGGCTGCCGGCACGGATCAACGTACCCGGGTAGTCCGAGCCGACCGACAGATTGAAAAAGCGATCGAGCGGCGCCTTCGGGCCGTCCACAGTGACGTCGATGTGACGGGTGGGCTGCTCGGCACGGGTGGTGGACACAAGGCCGCCCAACGAACAGACGGCTAGCGCCAAGGTGAATGGCCATGCGCGCCATGATCTCATGCCTGATGCCCTGCCATTGAACCGTATGGAAACTTACCACCGCGATGTCGTTCTTCCCTTCCGGTCAAGCACAGAAAAGCAAAAATTGTTGAGCCGATACGAATTTTCGCAAAGCAAATCGACAGCCGAGGGTGTGCATAATTTTGTGTAATCTGATGGGTGAGTCGCAGGCCTACTCCAGCAACTGGGCAAGGATCTCTTCACCAGTTGATTTCCGCCGAAGCCCGCTCGTCACGGATAGCAGATATGCGAGATGTGCACTACCCAACTGTTGCGGTAAGCGATACGTGCTCGAACGTCCGCTTTGCCCCACATATTTGCAGCAGTCGACGGACCGTTGTTGACCGCTCTGCGGATGCCGGCTTTCGTTGACCAGTGCTCCGGTAACCAATGACCGGCCTGCTGGCAATCTCTGACCACCTTGCTGGTGCTGACCAGTGCGGACGCCAACGACAGGCGCCTTCCGCAAATGCATGCCGCAAAGCGGCCATGCCGTCGGGGATTGCAGTCAGCTAGCGCTACTGGCTGGCACGTCGAAGACAAAACAAGTTGTGGTCGCGTGTGCATACAGCTTGCGTTGTTCGTCCTCCACACGGGCTTCTGCTGTGGCGATCTGTCGGCCAGCGTGGATAACCGTGCCAACTGCACGCAGCGGGCCTGTCTTATGTGACGCTGGCCGCACGATGTTCAAGCTGAGTTCGGCCGTGGTGTGGGAGCGGCCGGCCGGTAGCGCGGTTTGCACGGCGCAGCCAATGCCGAATCGAGGAGTGTGGCAAACCAGCCGCCGTGCACCGAGCCCAGCGGGTTGTAGTGCTGCAGCAGAGGAATTCCTTGAAACACAGCTCGTCCGTCACCTACTTCCAGCAACGTCATATTCATGGTCTCGTTCATCGGTGGGTATGGCAGGTCGCCGGGGATCATGGCTTCAAGGATTTCGCGCCCGGTCTTGCCGGCGAGCCGTTCCGCTTGAACGAGACCAGGCTTTCCGTCGCCGGCAAGGGAGCGTTCCCTTGCCGTTTCCTGTTGAGCAGTCCAATCACTATTCGGTACGGTGGGCATAAGACGCTCTTAAGACTGAAATTAGCCGTGAAACGTGGCTGGAATATTAAAGTCACCACGTTCAATCAGGTGCGATGTCAACCCAGGCCAAACGTTTTTCTGAGGCCTTTCTCGACCGGTCTGGCAGGCATGAAGCGGCGCAATTTGGCCAGCAGGGAGGCCTCGCCTTTGGGCGTACGGCGCATCTTCCAGGCTCCCAAAGCAGCATCGACGATGGTGTCGGCTACGCCATCGGGTTCGGGCGCCTTTTGGACATTTCTCTGGATGGCCTGGGAAACGACGCCGAACTCTCTGCTGTAGTCGGATATCTTGGAAGCCGTCTGGGGCGCGTTGAGATCCAGGTTGGTTCTTGTAAAAGACGGCTCGACCAGCGCCACGCGAATTCCGAATTGGCGTACCTCGTGGTCCAGGGTCTCGGACAGTCCCTCAACGGCATGCTTGGATGCCGAATAGAGGCTCATGTACGGAGCAGGAAGAAAGCCAAGCACCGAGCTGATGTTGACTATCCTTCCTGAGCCTTGCTTGCGCATGTGCGGCAGGACCGCCTGGGTTGTGCGCAAGACGCCCAGGACGTTGGTATCTAGCAGTGACTGAGCCTCGTCGATCGACGTTTCCTCTGTTGAGCCGATCAGGGTCATGCCCGCACTATTGACCAGCACGTCGATGCGCGTGGCCTGAGCAATGATGGCCCGGATTCCCTTTTGAACCGACGCTTCGTCACGGATATCCATCTCGATCAGTGCAACACCGGGAATTGGTTTTGCTTTTGCCGTGTTGCGCACAGTGCCGAATACCTGGGAGCCCCGCTTGGAAAACTTCTCCGCGGTGGCGCGTCCGATGCCCGATGACACACCGGTAATAACGACTACTTTGGAATTGGACATGGAAGTTCCTTTCGTCAAGGGTGAATTGGGATGAACAGTGGATCAGCCATGCGATTGCGCAGGCTTGATCTTGAACCAGATGGAATACATGGCCGGCAGGAACACTAGGGTCAAAATGGTTCCTGCAAACGTGCCGCCGATCAGCGTGTACGCGAGAGTTCCCCAGAACACCGAATGGGTCAGCGGGATGAAGGCGAAGATCGCCGCCAATGCGGTCAGAATCACCGGTCGCGCACGCTGCACCGTCGCCTCGATCACGGCATCGAAAGGCGCCAATCCATGTTCTGCGTTGTCCCTTATTTGCCCGACAAGGATCAGGGTGTTGCGCATCACGATCCCTGAGAGCGCTATCAGGCCAACCAGCGCATTGATGCCAAACGGCTGATTGAACAACAACAGTGTGGGAACAACGCCGATCAGGCCGAGCGGACTGGTCGCAAACACCATGATCATGGTCGCGATCGAGCGCACCTGCAGGATGATGATGAGGAGCGTGGCCGCGATCATGATGGGAAGAAGCGGCACGATGGCCCCGTTGGCCTTGCGAGACTGTTCGATGGAGCCTGCTTCTTCGATCGTGTAGCCATCCGGCAGCTTGGCGATGATCGGCTGCAGTTGCTTCAGCATCGCCGTTGATACGTCTGGCGGTTGCAACCCGTTTGCAATGTCGCCGCGTACTGTGATGGTCGGCGTGCGGTCTCTTCGACGAAGAACGGGGTCCTCCATCTGAACATTCACGGTTCCGACTTGTGAGAGCGGAACGCGCTGGCCGGCCGATCCCAACAGCGTGAAGCCGTTGATCTTTGCTGGATCAAGGCGGATGTCACCAGCCGCGCGTGCCACCACTTGCACAGAGCGAATGTCCTCGCGAACCGCAGTGACCGGGACACCGGTCAGCAGGAACTGGAGTTGCTGTGCTACGGCACTCGAACTCAACCCTACGGCCTGCAGCCGATCCTGGTTCAAGGTGATGCGCAAGGTGGGAACGCGCAGTCCCGAGTCGGTATTGACAGTACGCATCATCGGACTGGCGCGCATGACCGCCTTGACCTGCGTGGCGATCGCGCGAAGTTCTTCCTGGTCCGGCCCCATGACGCGGAAGGCCACGGGAAATGGCGAAGGAGGGCCGAACACAATCTGGGTGACGCGCACCCGCGCCTCGGGCGCCAACCCGTCGGCCACCGCCTGGCGCAGTCTGTCCTCGAGGGCATCCCGTTCCTTCTCATCGCCTGTGAGCACCACGATTTTGGCGAACGACGGATCGGGCAATTCAGGCGCCATCGCCAGGAAGAAGCGTGGAGCGCCCTGGCCGATGTAAGACGTGACGACCTTTGCCGCCTTCTGTTTCGCCAGCCAGGCTTCGACCTTGGCCGTTGCCGCGCTGGTCTGCTCAATCGAGGTGCCATACGGCATCTGCACCTCAACAAGCACTTCCGGTCGATCTGACGTCGGGAAAAACTGCTTCTTGACCAGCCCCATGCCGATGATGGCCAGTGCAAACAATCCTACGACCGCTCCAGCCACCAACCATTTGCGGGCGATGACCCGGCCCAGCACGCGGCGGAAGCGGTTGTAGCGCGGCGTGTCGTAGATGCTCTTCTCGCCGCCTTCGATCTTCGGTATTTCCGGCAGCAACTTCACGCCGAGGTACGGTGTGAAGACCACGGCGACAATCCATGAAGTGATCAGCGCAATGCCCACGATCCAGAACATGTTGTGGGTGTATTCACCGGCGGTGGACCGGGCAAAGCCGTTGGGCAGGAAACCGACGACCGTGACGAGGGTGCCGGCCAGCATGGGCGCGGCCGTATGGCTCCACGCGTAGGCGGATGCCTGGACCCGACTGTAGCCTTCCTCCATTTTCACGACCATCATCTCGATGGCGATGATGGCGTCGTCAACCAGCAGGCCCAAGGCGAGGATCAGTGATCCGAGGGTGATCCGGTCGAAGTTGTCCCCCGCGGCGGCCATGACAACGAACACACCCGCCAGTGTCAGCGGGACGGCCGCCGCGACCACGACGCCGACACGCCACCCCATGCTCACGAAGCACACAACCATCACCACGAGCAGGGCGACAAAGAACTTGACCATGAATTCGTTGGTGGCCGACTTGATGTTGACGGACTGGTCGGTCACTTTCGTCAGGCTCACGCCCAGCGGCAATCCGGCATTGATCTTGGTGACCTCCTGATCCAGCGCCTTGCCCAGATCCAGGCCGTTCCAACCGTCACGCATCACAATGCCCAGCAACAGCGTCGGCTTGCCATCGTTGCGGACCAGGAACGTCGGAGGATCTTCGTAACCCCGCTTCACCTGGGCGACATCCGACAGCTTGAACGTCCGCCCATGGGCAACAATCGGTGTATCGCGAATCTGCTGCAGCTTGTCGAAGGCGCCGTCCAGGCGAATGAAGACCTGTGGCCCTTGAGTGTCGATCGAACCCGCCGGGGTGAGAAGATTCTGGCTGTTGAGTGCCGCGAAGATGTCTTGTGGCGAAACGCCGAGCGTCGCCAGGCGATCGTGGGAAAAGGACACGAAGACACGTTCGGGCCGTTCGCCGACAAGGTTGACCTTCTCTACGCCCGCGACATGCAGCAGCTGCTGGCGCAGTGCCTCCGCTTCGCGCACCAGCAACCGTTGTGGCTCACCCTGGGCTTTCAAGGCGAACAGTGCGAAGGTCACATCCGAATATTCATCGTTCACCATAGGGCCGATGACGCCCGTCGGCAGTTGCGCCGATTCGTCGTGGATCTTCTTGCGTGCCTGGTAAAACTGCTCCTGCACCTGCGACGGTGGTGTATTGTCGCGCAGCTCCATCACGGTGAAGGCCAGGCCGGGACGGGTGAACGTCTCCGTGTGGTCGTACCAGCGCAACTCCTGCATGCGCTTTTCCAGGGGCTCGGCGACCTGATCCTGCATCTCCTGAGCCGTTGCCCCCGGCCACGCGGTGACGATGGTCATCTGCTTGATCGTAAACGGCGGATCTTCCGCGCGCCCCAGTTTGAGGAAGGCGATGACGCCTGCCACGGAGATCAGGATGATCAGGAACAGCGTGACAGAGCGTTCGCGGACAGCGAGCGCCGAGAGATTGAAACCGCTCATCGCAAGCCTCCACGTTCTACGATCTCGGCCGTCTGTGTGGCGACATTCGAGGGCCGGACCTTTTCGCCGTCATGCAGTAGCGGGGCGCCGAGTGCCACGACCGGGGTACCGACCTCGAGTTTGCCGTCGAGGCCGTCAACGCGTGCGGTGTCGTCGGTCAGGCTGAGCACTTTGACCGGACGCCATGCGACATGAGCCGGATTGCCGGTTACCACCCAGACGCCCGTGCCCTTGCCCGGATCGAAAACGGCACCGATCGGTACCTGCATCCCAGTCTGCGCAGAACTTTCTTTATCCGGTATACGGATGGTGACAGTGGCACCGAGCGGCGCATGGGCAAGTGCGCTCTCGAGTACATATCGCGCCTCATAGGTACGCGTCAGGGGATCTGCTGCGCTCGAGAGCTGTCGCAACTTCGCGGGTACGGCTGTCTGATCCCGGCCGTACAGCGTGGCCTCGCTCCCGGAGCCGATGGCCGGACGCAGCGTTTCAGGCAATTGGACGATGGCTTCGCGAGGGCCTGCGTGTGCAAGACGCACCACGACTTGGCCCGCGCTGACGACCTGGCCGGGCTCGGCCAGCGTGTCCACGACGACGCCGTCGGCGTCGGCCAGCAATACGGCGTAGCTCGATGCATTGTTCGCTACATCGGCCTGCGCCTCGGCCGCCTGTAGGTCGGCGCGGGCGGAATCGGCTGCCGCCTTGATCTGACCATAGGCCGACGCTGATACCGCGCCAGCAGCCACCAGTCCGCGATAGCGAGCTTCATCTTCGGCGGCCTGCTTCGCCCGGGCACGGGCCGCAGCAACCGTCTCCTTCCGTGCGGCCGCATCCAACCGCAGGTCGATCGGATCGATTCGCATGAGCACCTGGCCACGCTTGACCGTCTGTCCCGTATCGACCAGACGTTGCAGCACCTTTCCGGCGACACGAAAACCCAGGTCGCTCTGAACTCGGGCACCTACAACGCCGGTGAATGACAGCGACGCAGAGGGCGCCACCGTGACCGGTGCGATCCCGACTAGGGGAGCTTCGGTGCGCGGATCGGAAGCGTGTTTATTGCCGCATGCCGCCAAGGCGAGTGGCAACAGGCATATGACGGATGACGCAATGTGGCGGCGGCGCATGAGGTCCTTCCTCGCAAGACAGGACCTACATTTTCATCTTAGTGACCAATTTAGTCAATAGTCACCAACGACCTTCAGCCAGTCATGGCGCCAGGCTGCGCAGAACCAAGCCGGAAAGCCGCGTTGCGGCCTCGGCAGCGAGGTCGAGACTGTGCTGGAGCAAGAGCGGATTGACGTAGGGCCGCATCACCAGATAGATGGCGTTGGCTGTCTCGTCCAGAGGTGTTTTGCGCTCGAATTCGCCTGAATCACGACCTTCGACGATGATTTCCGTGATGAGCTGCTTGATATGTTCTTCATAGGCCTGCACCGAGGGCCATGGCCCGCTGGCCGCCGCGGCAGCAATGTCGTAGAGCTTGCGGTCGTGGAAAAACAGGTCGCTGCCGGCTTTCACGAGTGCCCGGAACATTCGGCGCAAACGCTCGGATGCAGTGGGAGCATCGGAAATGGCCTCGCCCACTGCCGTCATCATCGTAGTCAGGCAGCCAGAACAGATCACTTCGCCAATCGCCTGTTTGGAACCGAAGAATTTGTAGATGTAGGCCTTGGAAAATCCGATGGCTTTGGCGAGGTCGGAAACGGTTGTCTTCTCGTAGCCGAAATGGCTGAAGTGCTCGGTTGCAGCTTCGACGATCTGGGTGCGGACGTCATGATCCGACGGTCCCCGCTCTTGCGGGACAAAGGAAGGGGCTTTGTTCATGCCAAGAGCTTACCGCGGCGGAGGAATGTTGACAACGAGTGACCATATCGTAATATAGTCACCACTCAACTACCGTCCCGAGGACACTCATGCTTCCCCGCCGTTCTCTCGCCCTTCTACTGTGCGCCAGCGTCATGGCCGGTTGCGCAGTGGGCCCGGATTATCGCCGGCCCGACGCACCGCTTCCGGCTCACTACATCGGGCAAGCAGCGGTTGAACAACAACATGTGGCAAGCACGGCCGACCTCGCGACATGGTGGCAGGGTTTTGACGATCCGCTGCTGTCGCACTTCGTATCGCTGGCCCTTGAGCAGAACCTTGATCTGGCGCAGGCGTCAGCACGTGTCACGCAGGCGCGTGCCGCGCTCGGTGGCGCCGACGCCGCGCTGCTTCCTTCGGGCAGCATCAGTGGATCGGCGGCCCGGGCACATCAATCGATTGAGACCCCGTTGGGGGAAGTACTCAATGCCACACCCAACTATGACCGATGGGGCAACGCCTATGAAGCAGACCTGGGCGCAAGTTGGGAAATAGATGTTTTCGGAGGGCTGCGGCGCGGACGCGAGGCTGCATTGGCGGACTATCAGGCATCGGAAGCGGGCGTCGCTGCCACGCGGCTGGAAGTCACCGCCCAGACTGCGGATATCTACATCGCCGTCCGGGGGCTGCAGACCCGTCTTGAGATTGCCCAGCGGCAAGTGAAGGTCGAGCAAGAGTTACTGGCGAAAGTCAACTTGCTTTACGGCAAGGGCCTCGCCGCCGAATATCAGGTACGGCAAACGGAAGGGGAGCTGGCCCAGGTCCAGGCGACGGTGCCCGTCCTCCAGACCTACCTCGATGCGGCAATGAACGCGCTGGATGTGATGCTGGGGTCGCCTCCGGGTACGCACCGGGCTGAACTTGCGGCAGCCGCGCCGATACCGGCCACGCCGAAGATTGCCTCCCTGGGCTCGCCCGCGGATCTGCTCCAGCGCCGGCCCGACCTGATCGTCGCCGAACGGCATCTCGCTGCGGCCAATGCGAGGATAGGTGAGGCCATCTCCGAGTACTACCCGAAGTTTTCGCTTAGCGGCCTGTTGGGCAGTGCCACAGCGGTTTCCAGCGGCAACCTGTTTACCAGTGGAGCGAACCAAGCAGCGGGTGTGCTGGGCCTGCGCTGGCGCCTGTTCGACTTCGGTCGCATCAATGCGCAGATCAAGGCGGCCAAGGGGCGGGATACGGAAGCCTTGGCTGCGTATCGCCAAGCCGTTCTTCGCGCAACCGAGGATGTCGAGAACAGCTTCTCGGCATTGGTCAACCGCGAGGAACAGGCCGTCACGCTGAGCCAGGGCGAAGCATCGCTGGCCCGGGCGCGCGAATCTTCATCGATTGCGTATCAGAACGGTGCCGCGAGCCTGATCGACGTGCTCCATGCCGACCAGACGCTCCTGCAAACCTCGGATGCGCGAGCGCAGGCGCAAATGGAATCAGCACGCGCAGCGGTCGCAACGTTCAAGGCACTCGGTGGTGGTTGGCAACCGCGCAAATCCGACGTGGTCGCCATCAAGTAGAACTGGCCGGAGGGCCGACTTAAGCCCGGACGTCGAAGGCAAACGAGCTGGACAGTTCACGGTAGGCATCAATCTGCTACAGCACCGCGATTTTCCGCTCTACCATGCCCAACGGAATCGGCTCTTGCGATGAATCGACGAGGCAGCTCCGGCTGACTGACCAGAGTGATCAGCGCCTGGGCGAGCTTAGTGCTCCGCTTCAAAGGTTAGTGCCGCCCACCAGGCCTGCCCAAACGCTGGATCGTTGAGCGTACCTCTGCTTGGCATCGACCGATGCCGTCGGTTCGCCAAGGACGGGGAGCGCACCATCGAAAGCTCGACGGCTTGGGCTTGTATTACTCATATCTGGCGCTTGCGCAATTCCTCAGTTGGGGGCACGGCTCCAAACCGAATACAAAAATTGGGCTTCCCAAAAGCGGACGCTCGTCAAGGTCGGTTTGGGTCGACTGTGGCCTTCTGATGGAGATCCTTCCCCATTGATCGGCACCGGCGGAGTGATCCCGTCCAACCGGAAACTAGGCTATGTTCGGCCCGCAAGCGCAGGCGGGTGGCTAGCGTCTTGCAACAAGATCACCAGACCTGGTGATCGTCCTCGCAGGAGCACGTACTGGCCAACCTTTGCTTACATCCACATTTGCGTACTGACCAGTTTCCGTCAAAAACTGTCAACGGCATTACCACTGGAAAGTGTCAAAACTGACACTTATCGGCTGAAAGACCAAAACTGGAAAACTGGCTGCAGAAGATGGTGGGCCCGGAAGGATTCGAACCTTCGACCAAGGGATTATGAGTCCCCTGCACTAACCGCTGTGCTACAGGCCCATGGAGAACGAGCATGGCATGGTAGCGGCAGGGAATGTGGGCGTCGAGACGATCGCGTCTGCTGACAACACGTTGTCAGCAGATCGGCATAGTCTGTCCGCTCCATCCCTGTGGAGATCCCCCATGAACACCGAAGCCATGGCGAAGCGATTGGTCGAGCTGTGCCGCAAGGGCGAGTACGAGCAGGCGCAGCGGGAGTTGTACGCACCCGATGCGGTGAGCATCGAGATGCCGGGCGCGCCGGCGGGTGCGCTGGGCGACGCGAAGGGGCTGGAGGCTATCTACGAGAAGGGCCGCCAGTTCGCCGCGATGGTGGAGACGATGCACGGCGGCACCGTCAGTGACCCGCTGGTGACCGGCAACTGGTTCAGCGTGGCAATGTCGATGGACGTGACGTTCAAGGGCCGCGGCCGCACGCAGATGTCGGAGCTGTGCGTGTACCACGTGCACGGCGGCAAGGTGGTGAGCGAGCAGTTCTTCTACGACATGGGCTGAGCACGGGCCGGATGCGGCGACGACCGTTTGCACGGCCGTCGTCGCACCCTTGTACCTCCTGCCCACCGGAGAGGAAGTACATGACCCGCTCCAAGTCAGGATAGGGGCACAGCGGCTTGGCCCTGCGCGCACGGCAACCGCAGCCTCGGCTAGATGACCTTACCAGCCAGCATGCCGACGCCTGCGGTCAACGCCATCGCAAACGCGCCCTATGTCACGCACGCATCGCCGGCTTCAATGCTTTGGCACCGCCGGTCCCGGCGCCGGCGATGCCGAGCAGGGCGCAGCCCGCCCGGTGCGACTCCCGATGCAGGCGACTCACGTCCCGCTGTCGCCCGTCATCCGCCGCAACACGCCGTCCTTGAGGACGTAGTGATGGACCAGCGCAACCGTGGCATGCAGGCCAGCCAGAATCACGATGGTCCAGCCGACAATGTCGTGAAGGTCGCCGAAGGTGTGCGCCAGCGGTCCGTTCCTGACGGTGGCGAAGCGCAGCGGGAACAGCCCGAAGAACTGGAAGGTTTCGGCCTGCGCCCAGCGCCAGGCGAAACCGAGGATCACCTGCACTGCCAGCAGCAGGTAGAGCAGGTAGTGCATCGCCGTGGCCGCCTTGCCTTGCAGCCCCTCGGCAGCCATCGGCAACCGCCTGCCGCGGGTGACGCGCCACGCCAACCGCAGCAACAACACCGCGGCGAGCACGATGCCCAGCGAGATGTGCAGGGAATGCATCTGCGTGCGCGTGGCGCGGGGCAGAAAGTCCCAGAGCATGGCCAGCGCAAAAAGCACGAGCACCAGCAGCGCGGTGAGCCAGTGCAGGACGATGGTAGTGCGGTCGTAGCGGATCGCCGCAGCTCGCGCGGCAATGGTGGATGACGTCTGCATCATGGGCCTGCGCGCTCGTTGGTTCACTGGCACAACTGGTCTTGCGGCGTCCGGGGCAGGTACGGCAAAACCGGTCCGGTGATGCCGGCAAGCCGCCGGCAGACCGCAAGGCCGGGCGGAGCACACATGCTAGCTGCGGAAACTGTGGCATTTCTGAGCCGCAAGCGCCGCGTCTCGGAGCGGAATCGGCAGCCGCATACGACAACGGCCGCTTGCGCGGCCGTTGAAGGCTATGTTGCGGGTAACTGTCAATCCACGTCGAGGAACGAGCGCAGCTGCTCGGAGCGGCTCGGGTGGCGCAGCTTGCGCAGCGCCTTCGCCTCGATCTGGCGGATGCGCTCGCGGGTGACGTCGAACTGCTTGCCGACCTCTTCCAGCGTGTGGTCGGTGTTCATGTCGATGCCGAAGCGCATGCGCAGCACCTTGGCCTCGCGCGGGGTGAGGCCGGCGAGCACATCGCGCACGGTCTCCATCAGGCCGGTCTCGGTGGCCGAGTCGATCGGCGAGCTGGCGTTGCTGTCCTCGATGAAGTCGCCGAGGTGGGAATCCTCGTCGTCGCCGATCGGGGTTTCCATGGAGATCGGTTCCTTCGCGATCTTCAGCACCTTGCGGATCTTGTCCTCGGGCATGTCCATTTCCTTGGCCAGCTCCTCCGGCGTGGCCTCGCGGCCGTACTGCTGGAGCATCTGGCGGGAAATGCGGTTCAACTTGTTGATCGTCTCGATCATGTGCACCGGGATGCGGATGGTGCGGGCCTGGTCGGCGATCGAACGGGTGATCGCCTGGCGGATCCACCACGTCGCGTAGGTCGAGAACTTGTAGCCGCGGCGGTATTCGAACTTGTCGACCGCCTTCATCAGGCCGATGTTGCCTTCCTGGATCAGGTCGAGGAACTGCAGGCCGCGGTTGGTGTACTTCTTGGCGATGGAGATCACCAGGCGCAGGTTCGCCTCGACCATTTCCTTCTTGGCGCGGCGGGCCTTGGCCTCGCCACTGGCCATGGCGCGGTTGATTTCCTTGATGTCGGTGAGCGGCAGGAACAGCTTCTGCTCGATCGCGGCCAGCTTCTCCTGCTCGGCGTCGATCGACTCGCGGTGGGTCTTGACGTTGGGCGACCACTTCTGGCGCTTGCGGCCCAGTTCGGCGGCCCACTCGACGTTGCCCTCGTTGCTGGGGAAGGCCTTCAGGAACTCGGCCTTGGGCATCTTCACGTGCTTGACGAAGATCTCCATCAGCACGCGCTCGTGATGGCGGATGTCGCCCACCACCTCGCGCAGCTTGCGCACGAAGCCGTCGATCAGCGCACTGGGCAGCTTGAGCTTGAGGAACTCCTCGGCCATCTGGTCGCGCAGCTTGACGATCTTCTTGTCGGTGATGCTGGTGGCCTTGGGAGCCGCCTTCTGGAACTTGGCATAATGGTCGCGCAGCAGCTCCATGCGGCGCTTGACCTCTTCCGGATCGGGGCCGCTGGCCACGGCCTCCTCCTCCTCGGAATCGGCCTCCTCGTCTTCCTCGTCGCCTTCGCTCTCCTCGCCGTTCTCGGCGGCGGCGGCCGCGGCTTCCTCGGCCTCGATGCGCGCGGCGTCGGCGGCGGCTTCCAGGTCGAGGAAGCCGGCGAGGATCTCGGACAGGCGACGCTTGCCGTCCAGGTGCTGGTCGTACTCCTCCAGCAGCAGCTCGATGGTCAGCGGGAAGCTGGCCAGCGCCTGCTGCACCTGGGCCAGGCCTTCCTCGATGCGCTTGGCGATGGCGATCTCGCCCTCGCGGGTGAGCAGCTCGACCGTGCCCATCTCGCGCATGTACATGCGCACCGGGTCGGTGGTGCGGCCCACCTCGGCGTCCACGGCGGAAAGCAGGGCGACGGCTTCCTCGGCGGCAGCCTCGTCGTCGCCGGTCGCGCCGGGCGCGTTGTCGGCCAGCGGGTCGGCGTCCGGCGCGGCGTCGTGCACTTCGATGCCGACGCCCTTGAGCACCGCCATGATGTCCTCGATCTGCTCCGCGTCGACGATGTCGTCGGGCAGGTGATCGTTGATCTCGGCGTAGGTGAGGTAACCCTGCTCCAGACCCTTGGCGATGAGCGCCTTGATTTCGGACTGTTGCTCGTGGACTTTGTTGTTCATTCACCGACCGCCGCAGGGTTCAAGAACCGGACATTATAGCGATGTGTTGCTTTTTTGACCAGTTTTCAAGGTGGAAATTTCGCCGGAACTGACAGCAAAAATCGCGCCAGATCGCGGGTTTGCATGACAACTCCCGCGCCGGATGTTCAGCCGGTATCAAGCCGGAACGTCACCGGCCCGTCGTTGACCAGGCTGACCACCATATGGGCACCGAAGCGCCCGGTTTCCACTGCCGGATGCGCGGCACGGGCCAGCTCCAGCAGCCGCTCGAACCAGCGCCGGCCATGCTCGGGCGGCGCCGCGCTGGTGAAGCTGGGGCGCATGCCGGAACGGGTGTCGGCGGCCAGCGTGAACTGGCTCACCAGCAGCAGGCCGCCGCCGGTGTCGGCGAGCGAGCGGTTCATCTTGCCGGCGTCGTCGGCGAACACCCGGTAGCCGAGCAGGCGTTCCAGCATGCGCCGCGCCTGCGGCTCGCCGTCGTGCGGTTCCACCGCCACCAAGGCCAGCAGGCCGGAGCCGATCGCCCCCACGGTTTCGCCTGCGACCTCGACACGGGCGGAGAGCACACGCTGGATCAAGGCGATCATGGCGACTCGGCGGGAGGCGAAGTGCGCAGCATAAGCGCGCCGCGCGGCCGGTGGAAGGTGGTCGATGACGATCCCGTACACTGCGCCGATGCGTGCCGACATGTACCTCCTTTACCTGCTGCTGCGCCTGCTCGCCCTGCTGCCGCTGCGCACGCTGCAGGCCGCCGGCGCGCTGCTGGGCCGCCTCGCGCTGTGGCGGCGCACCCGCACCGCGCACCACGTGGCGGTGAACCTGGCGATCGCCCGGCCCGGGCTGGACGCGGCTTCACGCGCCGCACTGCTGCGCGAGGCACTGGCCGAGAGCGGCAAGTCGGCCACCGAGATCGTGAAGATCTGGGGCGGCGGCGCCGAACGTGCGCTGCAGCTGGTGCGCGAGGTGCGCGGCGAGGCGCTGTTCGACGCCGCGCTGGCTGCCGGCAAGGGCGTGATCGTCGCCGCGCCGCACCTGGGCTGCTGGGAACTGCTGAACTACTGGCTGTGCCGCAAGACGCCGATGGCGATCCTGTACCGCCCGCCGCGCATCGCCGCGGTGGAAGGCCTGCTGCGCAAGGTGCGCGGCGCGCTGGCGCCGGAGCAGGTGCGCGCCGAGGGCGCCGGCGTGCGCACGCTGTACAAGCGACTCGCCGCGGGCGGCACGGTGGGCATCCTGCCCGACCAGAAGCCGCGCGCCGGCGAGGGCGAGTTCGCGCCGTTCTTCGGCCGCGACGCCCTGACCATGGTGCTGCTGCCGCGCCTCGCCGCGCGCACCGGCGCCGCCGTGCTGTACGCCTTCGCCGAACGCCTGCCGCAGGGCGCCGGCTACCGCATCCACATCCTGCCCGCGCCGGATGGCTTGGCCGACGCCGATCTCGGCGTGGCCTGCACCGCGCTCAATCGCGGCGTGGAAGCCTGCGTTGACCTCGCGTTTTCCCAGTACCAGTGGCAGTACAAGCGCTGGTCGGCGCACGACCGTCCCAGCCCGTACGACACGCAGAACCACGCGTAGGCGGGCTGATACCGGCCTGTATCCGTGGCATCGCTGTAGGAGCGCACCCTGTGCGCGAATGTTTTTGTTCCGATCAGCGCCAAAGCATTTCGCGCACAGGGTGCGCTCCTACAGTTGACCCAGCACCACGCGCACGAGGTGGTCTCCGCCGTCGTCGAGCAGCGCGACGGGCTCACCTGCGGGCAGCGGTTGGCCGTCCAGCTCCAGTGTCGCCACGCCGCGGCAGACGCCATGCGGGTTTTCCACGCGGATCCTGTAGCGGGTGCGGCCGCGGTGCCGGTAGTCGAGCTCGAAGCCGGGCCATGCTTTCGGGGTGCAGGGGTCGATGCCCAACGCGTCGCCCTGCTTGCGGAAGCCAAGGATGGCTTCCAGCCCCGCGCGGTACAGCCAGGCGGCCGAACCGGTGTACCAGGTCCAGCCGCCGCGGCCGGCCAGGTCGCCCACCGAGTACACGTCGGCGCAGGAGACGTAGGGCTCAACCTTGTAGCGCGCCGCCGCATCGGCATCGTCGCTGTGACGGATCGGGTTGAAGAACCCGAACAGCTCGTCCGCGCGGTCGCCGTCGCCCAGTGCGGCCCAGGCGAAGATCGACCACACCGCGCCGTGGGTGTACTGGCCGCCGTTCTCGCGCACGCCGGGCGGATAGCCCTTGATGTAGCCGGGATTCTCCGCGTTGCCCTGGTCGAACGGCGGCGTGAACAGGCGTGAGAGCCGATGTTCGCGATCCACCAGCTCGCGCTCGTTCGAGGCCATCGCCTGCGCCGCGTGCGCGGCATCGGCGGCGCCGGCCAGCACGCTCCACGACTGTGCGATGGTGTCGATGCGGCAGGCATCGCTGGTGTGCGTACCCAGCGGTGCGCCGTCGTCGTAATAGCCGCGGCGATACCAGGCACCATCCCAGGCCTGTTCCAGCGCTGCTCGCATGGCCGCGGCGTAGTCGCGCCAGGCCCTCGCGCGGGTGATCTCGCCGCGGCTTTCGGCCAGGGGCGCATAGGCCTCGATCGTGCGTATCAGGAACCAGCCCATCCAGCTGCTTTCGCCGCGGCCACCCGCACCCACGACGTTCATGCCGTCGTTCCAGTCGCCGGTGCCCATCAGCGGCAGGCTGTGCGCGCCGCGGGTGAGCGCGGAGTCCAGCGCGCGGGCGCAATGCTCGTGCAGGCTGGCCTTGTCGTTCGAGCTGCCGGGCTGGAAATAGGCGTCGGTGGCGCCATCGGGAATCGCCTGCCCGGCGAGGAAGGGCAAGGCCTCGTCCAGTACCGCCACGTCGCCGCTGACCTCGACGTAGTGCGCGGCGACGTGCGCCAGCCACACGCGGTCGTCGCTGATGCGGGTGCGGATGCCCTGCCCGTTCGGCGGCAGCCACCAGTGCTGCACGTCGCCCTCGGCGAACTGGCGGCCGGCCGCACGCAGCAGGTGCTCGCGCGCCAAGTCGGGGCGGCTCACGCACAGCGCCATCACGTCCTGCAGCTGGTCGCGGAAACCCCAGGCACCGCTGGCCTGGTAGTAGGCGGTGCGCGCCCACAGGCGGCAGCCGGCCACCTGGTAGAGCAGCCAGTCGTTGAGCATCAGGTCCAGCGCGCGGTCGGGCGTGCGCACCTGCACCGTGTCGAGCAGGCCATTCCATTGCGCGGCGATCGCGGCCAGCACGGCGTCGATGTCGATCGCGCGGTACTTCGTCACCAGCGCCTGCGCACCGGCCTCGTCGTCGGCGTCGCCCAGCAGCCAGCGCAATTCGAGTTCGGTATGCGGCGGCAACTCGATGCGCAGCTGCAGCGCGCCACAGGGATCGAGTCCGGCGCCGAAGCGGCCGGGCAGCGGCGCGTCGTCGTGCAACGCCGCCGGACGATCCGGCGCGCCCAGCGGGCCGAGGAAGGCCGCGCGGTCACCGCTCATCGATTGCTGGGCGCCACCCAGGTCGGCGAAGGCCACGCGCTCGCCGAAATCCGGCCGCCAGTGGTTGCGCGCGAACAACGCGCCGGTCTTCTCGTCACGCGCGGTCTGCACGAAGGGCGCGGGCACGGAGCCGTTCGGGCCCAAGGCCCACTCCACGTAGGCGGTGAGCGAGAGCTGCCGCGTGCGCGTGGAACGATTGACCAGACGCAGCCGCGCGAGCTTCAGCGAGTCGTCCACCGGCACGCATTGCACGAGCTCCAGCGCGATGCCGTGGGCATCGGTCTCGAAGCGGCTCCAGCCCTTGCCGTGGGTGGTGGCGTAGGTCGCGCCGACCACGCGGATCGGCGCCGCGGTGGCGCTCCACAGCGCGCCGTTTTCCGCGTCGCGCAGGTACATCACTTCGTGCGGGCAGTCGCTCACCGGATCGTTGGGCCAGGGTGTCAGCGGGTTCTGCTGGCTGTTGATCGACCATGCGTAGCCGCCGCCCTCGGCCGAGACGAGGAAGCCGAACGTGGGGTTCGCGATCACGTTCACCCAGGGCTGCGGCGTGCAGCGGCCCTCGGCGAGTTCGATGCGATAGGCGCGACCCTGTTCCAAGAAGCCGCCGATGCCGTTGGGGAATTCCGGCGATGCGGCGGCCGCGGCAAGCTCGCGCGCCGGCGCGGTGGCGCGCAATGGTGGCGCGGGTGTCGATGCCGCGCTTGCCGCGGCCGGCCGCGCTGCGGTTTCACCGTCCAACACCAGCCGCGCCACGCAGGCCAGGCCGTCGCGCAGTTCGTCGCCGATCGCGCCTTCCTGCAGCGCGAACAGCTCGGCCTTGGGCAAGGTCTCGTCGGCTTTCAGTTGCGCCTGCTGTGACTGCACCAGCGGAGCGAGCGCCGTCTGCGCCGCGGCACCGCCCGCATCGAGCAGCACCACGTCCACCGCGAACCGCTGCGCGCGCCACAGCTGCTGCGCACGCAACAGTTCCTGCACGCGGGGCAGGTCGGCTTCGCCGCGCGGGCGCAGCAACGCGATCGGACGATCGCCGGAAATGCCTGCGGCCCACAGCGTGGGCGCGCCACCGCGGCCTTGCACGATGGCCTCCGGTGCGGCGCGTTGCGCGGCATCGCTGACCAGCAGCGCATCCAGCCAGTGCGCGGCGCGGTCGGCCTCCGCATCGTCGATGCCGAACTCGCGCAAGCGTGCCTGCGCCTGCTGCGTGGCGCCGTCGAACAGCCGCGCGGCGGCGTCCGCATCTCCCGCCTGCGCGGCGAGCGCCAGCACGCCGTCGCGGCTGTCGGCCAGCCGCGTCCACAGCAGCACGGTGACTTCGCTGTCCGGCGCCAACGTGAAATGACGGCGCTGCGCGAACACCGGGTCGAGCACGCAGCCCGTGCCGCCGCCCAGCGCGGTTCCCGCCTGCAGCGCCTGCGCATGGCGCAGCGTGCGGCCGCGACCGAGGAAGGCCATGCGGTCGGTCTCTACCTCGGGCGCGGCGGTTTCGGCCGTACCGACGACGCGCAACGCCTGCGCGGCCCAGATCGTGGCCTCGTCGTTCGAACGCTTGCGGCGCGTGCCCAGCAGCAGGCCGCTTGCGGCGTCCCATTCGGTGCGCACGAACATCTTGGAGAACGCGGGATGCGCGTCGTCCGCGCCAGCCGGACCCAGCACCAGTTCGGCGCAGCTGGTGATCGAGAGACGCCGCACGCGGTCGCCATGGTTGCTCAACATGAGCCGGCGCAGCTCCACGTCCGCATCGACGGCCACCGCGACCTCCAGCGTGCTGTGCAGGCTGTGGTGGCGGCGCCGGAACGTGGCGCGGCCGGGCTCGAACTGCACGGCGTCGTCGGGCGCGTCGTGGCCGAACGGTTGCCGCGTGGGCGACCGCACTTCGCCGTTGTCTTCGTCGCGCAGCAGCAGCCAGCTGCCCCAGCCGTCGACCACCGGATCCTCGCGCCAGCGCGTCACCGCGAGGTCGCGCCAGCGACTGAAGCCCGCGCCATGACGGTCGAGCATCACGGTGCTGCGACCGTTGGAAAGCAGGCAGTGTCGCGGCGTGGCGGCGATCATCGGCGGAGTTTCATGCGGGGAAGCGTCGAGCATGCGGGGCCGTGCGCATTCACGGCGTCAATGCAGCGCGGGCGGCACGCTGGCCGGCGAACATTCCGCCACGTCCGCGCATGCCCACCATCACTTCGCATCCTCCGCTGGAATCCGGCCCGCAGCTGCAGCACCTGCAGAACAAGGCCTGGGCGTATTTCCAGTACGAGACGAATCCGCACAACGGCCTGGTGGCGGACAAGACCGCGCCCGACTGGCCCGCCAGCATCGCCGCCACCGGCATGGCGCTCAGCGCGTATCCGGTGGCGGTGGAGCGCGGCCTGCTGGCCGAGCGCAGCGCGATCGCGCGCACCTTGGCCACGCTGCGCTTCTTCCGCGACAGCGTGCAAGGCGAGGCGGCCGACGCCACGGGGTATCGCGGCTTCTACTACCACTTCCTCGACATGCAGAGCGGCAAGCGCGCGTGGCAATGCGAGCTGTCCACCGTGGACAGCGCGTTCCTGTTCGCCGGCATGCTCACCGCGGCGGCGTACTTCCGCGCCGACACGCCGGAACAGCGCGAGATCCGCGAACTGGCCGACCTGCTGTATCGCCGCGCCGACTGGGCCTGGGCGCAGGCCGCGGACGGCACCATCGGCCACGGCTGGCACCCGGAGAGCGGTTTCATCCCGCACCAGTGGCAGGGCTACGACGAAGGCCTGCTGCTGTATACGCTGGCGCTGGGCTCGCCCACGCACGCGCTGCCGCCCGCCGCGTTCGCGGCCTGGGCTTCCACCTACGAATGGAAGCACGCCTACGACCTCGACTACCTCTACTGCGGACCGCTGTTCACCCACCAGCTGTCGCACGTGTGGATCGACTTCCGCGGCATCCAGGACGCCTTCATGCGCGGCAAAGGCATCGACTACTTCGAGAACAGCCGGCGCGCCAGCCTGGTGCAGCAGCGCTACGCGATCGACAACCCGCTGGGCTTCAAGGGCTACGCGGCGGAATGCTGGGGCATCACCGCCAGCGACGGTCCCGGTGAAACCACCCGCACCGTCGATGGCGTCGCGCGCCAGTTCTACGGCTACGTGGGTCGCGGCGCGCCGTGGGGCATCGACGACGGCACGCTGTCGCCATGGGCGGTGGTGGCCTCGCTGCCGTTCGCACCCGAGATCGTGCTGCCCACGCTGCACTACTTCATCCACACGCTGGCGCTGCACGACAAGCACCCCTACGGCTTCGAGGCCAGCTTCAACCCCAGCTGGGGCGGCGACGCGGCCTGCGGCTGGGTCTCGCCGTACTTCTTCGGCATCAACACCGGGCCGATCCTGCTGATGGTCGAGAACCAGCGCAGCGGCCTGTTGTGGAAGCTCTTGCGCGGTTGCCGGTATATCGTGGACGGCCTGCGCGCCGCCGGCTTCAGCGGCGGCTGGCTGGACGCGCAGGGCAAGCGATCCTGAAATCCCGCGGTGGGCGCGCACAACGCGCCGCCGCATCCCTTCAATACACGTGGAGCAATGCGATGGAACTGGGCATGGTCGGGCTGGGCAAGATGGGCGCCTACATGGCGGAGCGGCTGGTGCAGGGCGGCCACAAGGTCACCGGCTACGACCCCAGCGCCGACGCGCGCCAGGCGGTGGCGGCCAAGGGCATTGGCGGCACCGACTCGCTGGCGGCGCTGGTCAAGGCGCTGCCCGCGCCGCGCGTGCTGTGGCTGATGGTGCCCGCGGGCAAGATCACCGACGACACCGTCAACGCGCTGCTGCCACTCTTGGCCAAGGGCGACACCGTGATCGACGGCGGCAACTCCAACTACAAGGACACGCTGCGCCGCGCCGCGCTGTACGCCGAACACGGCCTGGGCTACGTGGACTCCGGCACCAGCGGCGGCATCTGGGGCCTCAAGGAGGGCTACAGCATGATGGTGGGCGGCGACGAAAAAACCGTCGCGGCGCTCAAGCCCATCTTCGAGACGCTGGCGCCCGCCGCGGACCAGGGCTGGGGCCGCGTCGGCCCGGTGGGTTCCGGCCACTTCACCAAGATGGTCCACAACGGCATCGAATACGGCCTGATGCAGGCCTACGCCGAAGGCTTCTCCATCCTCGCGCACAAGAAGGAATTCGGCCTCGACCTGCACCAGGTCGGCGAGATCTGGCGCTACGGCAGCGTGGTGCGCTCCTGGCTGCTCGACCTCACCACCGACGCGCTGGGCAAGAATCCCTCGATGGACGGCATCGCGCCCTACGTGGTCGATTCCGGCGAAGGCCGCTGGACCGTCGACGAGGCGATCGACCTCGACGTGCCCGCCCCCATCATCACCGCCTCGCTGATCGAACGCCTGCGCTCGCGCGACACCGAATCGTTCTCCGACAAGCTGCTCTCGGCGATGCGCAACGAGTTCGGCGGGCATGCGATCAAGAGCGAGGCGAAATAGAAAAGCACTCAGCACCCATGAAACTCGGTGTACTCAAGTCCATCGGCCACAACATCGCCGACTCCTTGGCAAGCGGAGTCGGCTTGATGGTCGGTGTCTACCAAATGGATGTCTTTGCCGAGGCTGCCGCAAGCGAGCCCGGTTTCATCACCATCGATTTCCTCGCCGCGACCGTTTCCGGAAGCCCTGTTTCAACGAGCCTGCTGCGGGCCATTGGCTTGTATCGAGCGGCAATTCCCGAGTTCTGCCAGAAACATGGCGTTGACCCCAGCCTTATCAAGACACTTTCAGCACGATTTGGCACTGACCCGGTTTATGGTCCTCACTTCACGATCACGGTCGAGAGCATCGATGGCCGCAAATCGATCGACCAATACGTAGGTTTCCCTGGCAGGCACCTGCGTACGTTGCCAGCAGCGGGGTCAGGTTCGTTTGCCAAGGCTTGAGGCCGCCAGTCTGCAAGGCCGCTGCCTGAACCTGAAAGCCAACCGCATCAAGGATGCCTCAGACCACCAGCACGCCACGCATGATCCAGACTTGGCATTGCTTGTTGCGTAGTGCGCAACATGCTACGGTGTCGGCATGATCGAGTCCTTTCGACACAAGGGGCTGCGTCGTCTCTTCGAGACAGGGAACGCATCCGGTGTCCAGGCAAGCCACGCCAAACGGCTGCGCTTGCAACTCGTGGCCTTGGACACCGCCAAGGCCATCGAGGACATGGATATTCCCGGTTTCCGGCTCCACCCGCTGAAAGGCTCCATGAAGGGCCGCTGGTCGATCAGCGTCAACGGCAACTGGCGTATCACCTTCGAGTTCAGGGAAGGCAACGCCTACGTGCTGGACTACGAGGACTACCACTGATGAACATGCACAACCCGCCCCACCCCGGTGAGTTCATCACCGGCGTCTACCTTGAGCCCAACGACATCAGCGGCCGCGAACTCGCCGAAAAGCTCGGTGTTGCACCCTCCACGCTGAGTCGCGTCCTCAACGGTTCCAGCCGCCTTACTCCCGAAATGGCGCTGCGCCTTTCCAAGGCGCTCGGTCGCAGCCCGGAGAGCTGGCTGGCCATGCAGGGCATGCACGATCTGTGGCTCGCGCGCCAGCACGTCGACCTGCAAGGCGTCGGCAAACTCAAGCTGGCTGCAGCCTGAGAGCACCATGGACACCATCGCGACACCCGCGCAACCCGATCCTGAAGGAACACTCGAGGTCTTGCGATCGATCGCCCGAGGTGAGGTCATCCCGGGGGAAGTCGTCCACGCCTGGCTGGCGTCATGGGGCACAACCAACGAATTGCCGCCGCCAGTGGCGCCTGACCTCCCGCAATCTCAGGGATAAAACGGCCAGAACTTCGGGATCAGCCACATCGACAGTGCGCAGAACAGCGCGATCAGCGGGATGCCCACCTTCATGAAGTCGGTGAAGCGGTAGCCGCCGGCGTAATACACCATGGTGTTGGTGGGATAACCGACGGGTGTGGCGAACGAGGTGGCGGCGGCGAAGGCCACGGCCACCACGAACGGGCGCGGGTCGGCGTGCACGGCGTGCGCCACGCTGGCGGCGATGCCGACCATCAGCACCACCGAGGGGTTGTGGCCCATCAGCTCGGTGAGCAGGGCGGTAAGCAGGTACACCATCACGAGCGCGGCCAGCGGGCCGTGGTTGCCGATCAGGCTGAGGCCCGCCTGCACCACTTCCTGCGACAGGCCGGTCTTCTCGATCGCGGTGCCCAGCGGCAGGATCGCGCCGAGCAGGATGATGATCTTCCAGTCCATGCCCTCGTAGACGTCCTTGCGGCCGAAGCAGCCGGTGAGCGCCATCGCCGCCGCGCCGCAGATCGCCGCCACCGGGATCGGCAGCCAGCGCAGGCCGGAGACCACCACCACGCCGGCCATGATCGCCGCGGCCACGATCGCCTTGCGCGACATGCGCCGCGCGTCGTCGCGCTCGCTGAGCACGATGAAGGCGTCGTCGCCGCGCAGCTGCGGCATGCTGCCCTCGTCCACCAGCACCAGCAGCACGTCGCCCACCGCGAGGCTGACGTCGCTGAGCTTGTCGCGCAGCACCTGGCCGCGGCGGTGGATCGCCAGCACCACCGCGTCGGGGCGGCGGCCGAGATCGGTCTCGGCCAGCCGGCGGCCTTCGGCGAGGCTGGCCGGCGCCACCATGATCTCGGCCAGCACGCGCGGATGGTCGGGATCACGCACGTAGCGGCTTTCCGGCACGTTGTGCAGGTGGGCGCGACGCTGGAACTCCTCGATCTTCTCCCAGTCGCCGCGCACCAGCAGCACGTCGCCTTCCTCCATCTGCTGCGAGCGCGGCGACCACATGCGCCGCTCGCCGCGCAGCAGCTCCAGCGGGTACACGCCGTAGCGCTCGCCCAGTTGCGCCTCGCCGATGCTCTTGCCCAGCAGCGGCGAAGACGCGGTGAGCGCCAGTTCGGTGACGTACTTGCCGATCTCCACCTCCTCGATCTCGTCGGCGTCGATGTGGCGCGGCAGCAGCCAGCGCCCCACCAGCATCAGGTAGAGCATGCCGGCCACCGCCAGCAGCGCGCCCATGCCGGTGAACTCGAACACGCCGAAGGCGGGCAGGCCATGCTGCTGCGCCAGCGAATCGGCGAGCAGGTTGGAGGAGGTGCCGATCAGGGTGCACACGCCGCCCATCTGCGCGGCATAGGCCATCGGCATCAGCACCCGCGCCGGCGAGGTGCCGGTGCGCTGGCACACGCGCAGCGCCAGCGGCAGGAAGGTGGCGACCAGCGCGATGTTCTTCACGAACGCGCCCATCGGCGCGATCGCCAGCATCAGGGCAAGCGTGAGCAGCCACGGCTTGCGGATGCGCATCAAGAGCCGGCTCAGCGGCTCCAGCACGCCCGAGCGCTCGATGCCGATGGAAAGCGCGAACATCGCCGCCACCGTCACCGTGGCCTCGTTGCTGAAGCCGGACAGCGCCTCGCTGGGGCTGACGATGCCCAGCACCACCAGCGCGGCCAGCACCAGCAGCGCCACCAGGTCGATGCGCAGCTTCTCGCTGGCGAACAGCGCCATCGCCACCGCGATCACGGCGACCACCGCCCAGGCCTGCCAGCTCATGCGGCGGCTCCGGCTGGCGCGGTCGGCGACGACGCCCCGCGTGCTGTCTGCATCGGTCTCACCCTGATGGCGGTTCCACCCGCATGCTACGCGACGGCGGCGCAGCCGCAAACCGCGCACGGTGCATTCACCCCGATCCGGGGCAGAATGCGCGGATGAACACGCCGCTCCCCCTCGCAACCGCCGACACGCGCCGCCAGCCCACCGTGGCGCTGGCGCTGGGCTCGGGCGGCGCCAAGGGCCTGGCGCACATCGGCGTGATCGAGGAGCTGGAGGCGCAGGGTTACCGCATCACCGCGATCGCCGGCAGCTCGATGGGCGCGCTGATCGGCGGCATCCACGCGATGGGCAAGCTCGACGTCTACCGCGACTGGGTCAGCGCGCTGGCGAAGTTCGACGTGCTGCGGATGGTGGACTGGACCTTCTCCGGCGGCGGCCTGATCAAGGGCGAGAAGATCATCGGCACGTTGCGCGGGCTGATCGGCGACGCGCTGATCGAGGAACTGCCGCTGGCGTTCACCGCGGTGGCGGTGGACCTCGACCGCGAGCGCGAGGTGTGGCTGTCGCGCGGCCCGCTGTTCGATGCAATCCGCGCCTCGATCGCGATCCCCACCGTGTTCCGCCCGCATCACATCGACGGTCGCCGGCTGGTGGACGGCGCCCTGCTCAACCCGGTGCCGGTGACGCCGTTGATCCGCGAACCGGCGGACTACCTGATCGCGGTGAGCGTGGACGGCGCGGCCACCGAACCCTCGCCGCCCCCGCCGGCCGGCGAGGAAACCGCCGACGCGCCCGGCTACCGCCAGCGCATCGGTGCCTTCATCGGTCGGCTGATGCCGCACGGCGGCAACGGCGACACGACGCGCGAGCCTGGCGCGCTCGAGCTGCTCACCCAGGCGATGGACCTGATGCAGGCGAACCTGGCGCGGCTGCGCCTCGCCGCCTACGAGCCGGATCTCCTGATCCAGCTGCCGCGCAACATGGCCAGCCCCTACGAGTTCTACCGCGCCCGCGAGCTGATCGAGCTGGGCCGGCTGGCCGCGCGCGAGGCGCTGGCGCACTGGCCGCGCGGCGCCACGCCGCTGACGTGACCCGGCGCGGATGGCCCGTAGGAGCGCACCCTGTGCGCGAATGCTTCTGCTTCGATCAACGCCAGAGCTTTCGCGCACAGGGTGCGCTCCTACCCGTAGCGGTAGCCGCTGCGCCTCAGCGCGGCCCGTGCGTGCGCAGCCAGTTTTCCAGGTAGGCCTTCATCACCACCGCGTTGTTGTGCTCCTCGTCGCGGGCGCCATAGAGCAGGGTGACGGGATGTTTCGCGGCGCGCTCGGCGAGCGGGTGCCAGTGTTCAGTGCGCTTGTCCAGCTCGCCCGCGTAGCGCTGGCGGAAGCCTTCCCACTTCGCCGGATCGTGGTCGAACCACTGGCGCAGCGCGGTGGAGGGCGCCAGCTCCTTGGCCCACAAATCCAGCGGCACGTCTTCCTTCTTCAGTCCGCGCGGCCACAGGCGGTCGATCAGCACACGATAGCCGTCGGACTTCGCCGGCGGCTCGTAGACGCGTTTCACGGCAATGCTCATCACGCAACTCCCTGCAGGGAATGCGTTCCAGCATACGCCCGCGCAGCCGCGCAGGCGTGACGCAGATCAGAGCTCCTCGACGCGGGTCACCTTGCCCCGGCGCATCAGCCAGGCCACGCCGCGCAGGTCGGCGAGGCCCACCCACAGGCGGTCCAGCATGCCGTACTTGGAGACGCCGGCGGTACGCGGACGATGGCCCACCGGCACGCTGGTGCTCTGGAAACCCGCGCGCTTCACCAGCGCGGGCAGGTAGCGGTGCATGTGGTCGAAGTAGGGCAGGCGCAGGAACACCTCGCGGTCGAACAGCTTGAGCCCGCAGCCGGTGTCGGGGGTGGCGTCCTTGAGCATGCGCGAGCGCACCGCGTTCGCGATCTTGGACGAGATGCGCTTGTTGAAGCTGTCGCGCCGCGTGGTACGCCAGCCGGCGAACAGTTTCACCTCGGCCGCGGCGCCGTCGCGTGCGGCGAGCAGCTTGGGAATGTCGGCCGGATCGTTCTGGCCATCGCCGTCCAGCGTGGCGATCCACGTGCCGCGCGCCGCGCGCACGCCGTTCCACACCGCCGTGCTCTGGCCGCTGCGGGTGACGTGGTGGAGCACGCGCAGCTCGGGGTGCTGCGCCTTCTGCGCATCGAGCACGGCGCGGCTGTCGTCGCTGGAGTCGTCGTCGACGTAGACCACCTCGTAGTCGACCTTGCCGCGCAACGCGGCGGCGATCTCGGCGAGCAGCGGCGGGATGTTGTCGCGCTCGTTGAACACGGGGACGACGACGGACAGTTGCGGCATGGGGCGGGCCTTCGGCGGAAACGGGCGCCGCGGACGCGCGGCGGCAGCGCAGTTTAATGCCTCGCGGCGCGGGTCGCTGAGCGCAATGCTCCGAGCGTGCGGAATCCCTCAAAGATCGTCATTCCGGCGCAGGCCGGAGGAGCTTCACAACAGCGAAGCTGGTCATCCAGTGCCTTCATAGCGAGACGAAAGTCACTGGATCCCGGCCTTCGCCGGGATGACGACTTGCGAGTCCGGGGCAGTGCCCGGAACGGGGGCGCAAACCCGCTGTAAGGAAATCCGCGCCCGCCGGGTCATCTACCGCAGCCGGAATCCTCCGGCATCCACGGGAGACACCCATGCAAGCCCAGACCATCCTCAGCTCCGCCCTGCTCAGCCTGCTCGCCGCCGGTGCGCTGGGCGCCGCCAGCACCGCCCACGCCTCCGACAAGATGGCCGCGCAGGCCACCCAGAAGTGCTACGGCGTCAACGCCGCGATGAAGAACGACTGCCAGTCGCCGGGTCATTCCTGCGCCGGTCAGGACAGCAAGGCACGCGATCCGCAGGCCTTCGTGGCGGTGCCGGCCGGCTTGTGCGGCAAGATCGATGGCGGTTCGCTGCAGGCCCATGCCGCCATGTCGCACGACGACATGATGAAGAAGAGCTGATAGCCGTGCCCCCGTCACGCTCCGTGCGTGCGCAGCCGATCCCGACCCAGGTCGGGATCGGGCTGCGGCCGGCGCACGTCACTCACGTGCTGGAACATCGCCCCGCCGTGCCGTTCTTCGAACTGCACAGCGAAAACCTTTTCTGCGCCGGCGGCGCGCTGTGGGATGCGTTCGACGCCGTGCGCCGCGACTACCCGGTGAGCCTGCACGGCGTGGGCCTGTCGCTGGGTTCGACCGATCCGCTCGATCTCGCCCATCTCGCCGCGCTGCGTGAACTGATGCGTCGCGCCGAGCCCGCGCTGGTGTCCGAGCACGTGTGCTGGGGCGCGATCGGTGGCCGCCACTACAACGACCTGCTGCCGCTGCCGTATACCGACGAGGCGCTGGACCTGATGGTGGCGCGCGTGGCGCAGCTGCAGGACGCGCTGGGCCGCCGCGTGCTGGTGGAGAACGTCTCCAGCTACATCCACTACACCCATTCGACGATGCCCGAGTGGGAATTCCTCGCCGCGCTCGCCACGCGCAGCGGCTGCGGCCTGCTGCTCGACGTCAACAACGTCTACGTCAACAGCGTGAACCATGGCTACGACGCACACGCCTTCATCGCCGACATCCCCGCCGCCGCGGTGGGCGAGCTGCACCTGGCCGGCTTCACGCGCAAGCAAGGCTTGGGCGGGCCGCTGCTGATCGACTCGCACGACCGCCGCGTCGATCCCGCCGTGTGGGCGCTGTACGACTACACGCTGGCACGTCTCGGCGCGCAGCCCACCTTGATCGAATGGGACCAGGACCTGCCCGACTTCGCCGTGCTGGAAGACGAGGCGCAGCTCGCCACGGCCTGCCTCGATCAGCACCGCCTCGATGCGCAAAACCTCGATGAACACCATCCCGCCGAGCACGCCCATGTCGACCTCGCCGCCATCGCTGGCTGAGCTGCAGCGCGCGTTCGACGGCGCCATCGTCGACGGCGCCGCGCCTGTGCTGGAGCCGTGGATCGCCGCGCGCGGCATCGCGCCCGCCGCGCGCCTGCGCATCTACCGCAACGCGAACCTCGCGATCCACGTCGACGCGCTGGCCACCAGCTACCCCGCGTTGCAACGCCTGCTCGGCGACGACTGCTTCGACGGCCTCGCCACCCGCCACGCAGCGTACCGCGGCAGCCGCAGCGGCAACCTGCAGGACTACGGCGCCGACTTCGCGGACTACCTCAACGCGCAGCCGGAAACCGCGGCGTGGCCGTGGCTGGGCGAGGTGGCGCGGCTGGAATGGCTGCGCCAGGAAGTCGCGCTGACCGCGAACGAACCGCCCGCCGATGCCGGGGCGCTGATCGCCGCACTAGCCGACGCCGATCACGCGCTGCGCCTGCGTCCCTGCGTGCGCGTGCTGTCCTCGGCGTGGACGGTGCTCGACTTGTGGCGTTACGCGCACTCGTCGCAAGCCGGCGATCTCGATCCCGCTACGCCGCAATCCGTGCTGCTGTGGCGCGAGGACGGCCAGGTGGCGATGCGCGCCATCGCCCCCGCGCAAGCCGCCTTCGTGCGCGCGCTGCGGCACGAGGCATCGCCAGCCCTGGCGCTCGCGGCCGCGCAGCTCATCGATGCGCAGGTCGCACCCGAGACCCTGCTGCGTCCCCTGCTCGAACACGCGCTGCTCGCCGCGTGATCCATCACTTCACCTACGAGGAATCGCCCGCATGAACGCCACCGTCGCCATCGATCGCTGGTCGCGCCTCACCGCACAACTCGCCGTGCTTACCCCGCTCGCCCTGCTGCTGTTCCGCGTGTTCGTGGCGCTCGCGTTCTGGCGCGCCGGCGTGGTGAAGTGGGCCGACCCCACGGGCACCGCCTACCTGTTTGACAATGAATACCACGTGCCCCTGCTGGCGCCCGCACTGGCCGCCACGCTCGCCACCTGGACCGAACTGGTGCTGCCCTGGTTCCTCGCGCTTGGCCTCGGCACCCGCGTGGTCGCGGCGGTGTTATTCGTCTACAACATCGTCGCCGTGGTCTCGTATCCCGACCTGTGGCCGCACGGTTTCTGGACCGGCCTGATTGGTGGCGACTTCAACGACCACAAGGCCTGGGGTTTGATGCTGCTGGCCTTGGTGGCGCTGGGGGCGGGGAGGGTGTCGGTGGATGGGGTGGTGAAGCGGGTGTTTCGGCGTGAGATCACGACGACTCGATAGCCGAAGATCGTTGCATGCCGCGCAGGTGCTTACTCGTCTCCCTCTGGGATGGTTTCTGGTGTCCAGCGATCGTTGTCTTTACACCAAATTTGCCAGTCCACTTGAGCAGGATCGCCAACCGGCGTCAGCTTGGTCTTCAAAGTTCCGTCATCGAACAAGATCAGGTTATCGCACCCCCATCGTGCTGACGGTACGATTAAACCGTCGTTGCCAAGAAAAGCGGCAGCAGATCCGATTTGCTGGGTAAATGAGTAGTTGATGTCGCCAAAGTGATCCAGGTCAACACCCAACGACTTGAGGTTGGCTCGAATTAGCTTCAATGTCTGTGTGGCTGACACCTCGAGGCGGTGCAGCATGATGGGCTTTTTCGGTCTAGGAACCAACGCCATCCAATGATGTGCAATTTCAGCGATTGCTCCGTTTGCTTCTAAGCTGGTGTACAAGACGGACACGTCATCTTTCGGTGCCCAGCGACCACCCCATGTGGAGTATGCGGTCGGATCGAGATTCATCCGAGCGGCACGGAACACTTGCCCCTCGAAAGGCTCGGTTTTGAATTCCGCCAACTTGTCGAGTAAATCAGGATCGTGGATCAACAGGCGCCTCACTCAAACTTTAGATAAAAACACCTTCTCGAAGTCGTTCAACTGCCTCGATCACAGCATCAATTTTCCCTTCTTGAATGAGTGTGGCTGGGCTGTTTCCATCTAACAACTTCTGTCGGGAGAATAGCCATAGCCTAGCCTCCTTCGGCTCATAGATGTCTGAAAGTTGGTCAATTATGTACTCCAGAGATAGTAGGTTCTTTTGGGCATCCGGCCGCGGAAACGCCTTCCCCTGATTCCAGCGAGACACTGTCTCCGGGCGCGCACCCAGGAGGTTAGCTACGTCAATGGAGCGCATGGCCCCTTTTTCCTGGATTGATTCCAGTTTTCTGGCGATAGCGTTACTCATGGTAGGTTCGTTTGTTCAAAACGCCTCCTGTCTGTGAAAGCTCAATGGTTATTACGGGCTTCCCGAGCCGCACGTGTCTCGGGTACCGCTGCGTAGGAGCGCGGCGGCGACTTCTCCAGTTGCTTGCCCAAAGCCACACGCATGGCATCTAGGCGCTTGCGGTTCTTCTGCAGCTTCTTGGCGAATGCCTCATTACTCAAAGTCTGAGACGCAGCCTGAAGTGCCCTATCCGTGGTGGGCCGCATGAAAAGCTCAAGGAAGCGATGGGCGCGGATTGACTCCGGGAATTGGCTCAACTCAGCGATTTGCGTCATACGCTGAACGACATAGTGACGTTTGGGGTTCTCCGTCATGTCTTTCCAGCCGCGTTTGCAGCAATGGGTGTCACGACAAGAGAAAGCAGCCTTTGCTTGGGGGCTAACCCCCAAAAGCTGCTCGGCCTCCTTTTGCGTCAATAAGGCATCAATGCCAGAAAAATAAACGCCCATGGCCGGAGTAAAGCCGGGTCCGCTTTTCGTGCTCCGCAAGTGTCCCGAATCGAACCTCTCAAGGATGCCGATGCCATGGGCAATTCCTCCGACGGCACCAAATGCCATCAGCGCCAACCCCACCTTTCCGCCGACGCAATCGGCAACCAACTTGCGCCCCAGCTGATGGAAGTCTTCGGCCGCAGCAATGAAGCTTTTCACCGCTGTCGGGGTTGCGTGCGATCCATTGAGCCCATCGATCTTAAGCCAGATCGAATCGGCCTTCACGTTGACCAGCGCATTGAGGACGCGTGCCCGCATCTGCGGCGTTCTCAAAATCTCGTAGCTGATTGCGAGCGGGTAGACCAGCGGAATTTCACGTGCACCGTTTTGATCCAAGTAGTCCCGCAGCAAGCGGGTGGATTCAACGTCAATGCCCAGCCATGGATCATCGAGTTCACGTAGCAAGTGCGTCGGGGCCATGACTTCGGTATAGGCGTGTTTGATCGCGTGGTCGCCGATGGCTGCGATCAAACGCCGCCCAGCCAGCCCCTGAAAGTCAGCTGGCATGTGCATGCGCTCAGGGTTGGCCCATGGCAATTTCGCAACCGTGGGCGTATAGCCGCCGGGCAATGCAAGCTGCATAACCTTAGTATCCAGAATGGCGTCGAGCCGATGCGCCAGCACTTGCTCCTTGAGTTCCTTGTGCCGCCCTTCCAACGTGGCATCGAACACGATGCCAAAGCAGCCCGTGTCGCCGGCTGCCAAGAGGTTCATCAGCTCCAAGTGGTCGTTGCGACCAGCCCGCAGGTACAGACCCAACGGCTCAGGCGCTGGCCTCACGACCCGTGGCTGCAGGTGAGTCACGTTATTGGACATGACGCCTTACCTCGACTAACGCTATGGTGGCGATGACAATAGCATTGACATTTGTATTGCGCAATAGCTAGGCGTTAATCTAGCTTTTTAGCCATATACTATTGATTTCAAACATCTATTTTGCAAGTATCCTTGAACGGAGTCGCTCACGAGCGTCGTTGAAGTCATTAATGGTCAACTGGATGCTGATCCATGTGGCCGCGCCGGCACGGCTCACGCAATATCAGGCTGCATACCTCAAGGCGCCAACCGCTCCGGCTCCGCCTCCACGCCACTGCTTGCCGCCGTCTGCGCGCCACCCACCCCATCAATCGCCACCCGCCACCCCCGCGCCACCGCGTCGAAGTGCGGCGCGCCGCCGCGGTCGGTGAGCATCACCAGGGTGCCATGGGCGAGGGGCACGATGCGGCCGTGCCAGCCGTCGCGGCGGAAGTCGCGGGCTTGCGGGACTTGCTTGTGCGGCAGGTAAAGCACGGCCACCGGGGTGCCGTCGATGCGGCTGACCAGGTGCACGGTCTTGTACGGGCCGACCGGGCAGTCGTGCACGTAGGTGACGTCGGCGGGCGCGGGGCCGCGCAGGCTGACGCCGCGCACGGCGAAACCCGCGGCGATGGCGGCTTCGCTGATGGGTTGGTTCAGGTCGAGCGAATGGATTTCGCCGGGCATGTGCGCCACCGCCAGCGCGGGCAGCGAGCGTGCATCGAGCTGGCGCCAGCCGTAGCCGCCGACGCCTAGCGCGAGCAGCAGCGAGGCGGCCAGCGCGAAGGCCACGTGGCGACGGCGCACCTGCTGCTGCCGGCGTTCGCCGGTGGCCTGGGCCAACAACACGCGGTCGGCGAGACCGGCCGGCACCGGCACGTCCAGCGCTGCCAGCAGTTCGTGCTCGAACGCCTGGGCACGTTCCCACGCGGCGGCGCAGGCGGCGCAACTCTCGCGGTGGGCGCGCAGTTCGGGATCGCGCGACTGCGGCTCGGAGGCTAGCCGGCGGCGGAACTCAAGGCAGTCCATGCTGCACCTCCGGGCGACGGCCCTGCAGGATGGATTTCAGCTTCTGCCGCGCGCGGAACAGCTGGGTCATCACCGCGCCGGGTTGCTGGTCCAGCTCGGCGGCGATCTCCTCGCAGCTCATGCCGCCCAGCACCTGCAGCAGCAGCGGTTCGCGGTATTTGTGCGGCAGTTTCGACATGGCTTCACGCAGTTCGGCGGCGTCGCCGTGGCGCTCGGGGCTGGCCCAGGCGGCGTCCTCGGCGAGATTGTCGTCCAGCTCGACGGTGTCCAGCGGCTTGCGCTCGTGCAGACGCGCGTGCTCGCGGCGCAGGATGGTGAGCAGCCAGGGCTTGGCGGACTCGGCCTCGCGCAGCGCATCGAGGCTTTTCCACGCGCGCAGCAGGGTTTCCTGCACCAGGTCCTGGGCCAGCGCGTCCTGCCCGCACAGCCAGTAGGCGTAGCGGTACAAGTCACCGGCGTGCGCGCGGGTCAGCGCCTCGAATTGTCGCTGTCGGGGGTTCACGACTAGAGAGACCGGCCCGAGGCGTTTCATCTTTCAAGCCATCGTCAGCGGATCTTGCCGAGGATGCCTTCGAGCTCGTCGTTGCTGTGGTAGTGGATCACCAGCTTGCCTCGGCCGCCGCGGGCGGCGGCGAGTTCGACGCGGGTGGCGAAGCGTTCGGCCAGTTCGCGTTCCAGTGCGGCGATGTTGGGGTCGCGCGGCGGCGTGCCCTTGGCCTTGCCCTTGGGCGCGGCCTGCGCGCGGCGCGCGGCGTCTTCCAGATCGCGCACGGACCAGCCCAGGGTCACCGCCTGGCGGGCGAGCGGCACGGCGAGGGTTTCGTCCAGGGTAAGCAGGCAGCGCGCGTGGCCCATCTCCAGCTTGCCGTCGTCGAGCAGGCGCTTGATTGGCTCGGGCATCTCGGTGAGGCGCAGCAGGTTGGACACGGAGGCGCGCGAACGGCCCACCGCGTCGGCGGCCTGCTGGTGGGTGAGGTCGAAATCCCCGATCAGGCGCTTGATCGCGTCGGCCTCTTCCAGCGGGGTGAGGTCCTGGCGCTGGATGTTCTCGATCAGCGCCATCGCGGGCACCGCGACTTCCGGCACGTCCTTCACCAGCGCGGGAATCTCGCTCATCTGCGCGCGCTGGGCGGCGCGCCAGCGGCGTTCGCCGGCGATCAGCTCGTAGCTGTTCTTGCCGATGGCGCGCACCACCACCGGCTGGATCAGGCCCTGCGCCTTGATCGAGGCGGCCAGTTCGTCCAGCGCCTCGTCGTTCCAGTGGCGGCGCGGCTGGTACTTGCCGGGCTGGATCTGCTGGATCGGCAGCATGCGCAGCTCGCCTTCCTGCTCCAGCACCGGTGTGGCGGCGCCTTCGCCGCCGAGCAGCGCATCCAGCCCGCGACCCAGTCCTCGTTTCTTTGCAGCAGCCATTCCTCAGCCTCAATCCTGGTGGTTGGCGGCGGGTGCCTTGAGCACCACGCCATGCGCGCCCGCGGGGGACGGCTCGATCATGTCGGTTGAATCGTCGGCCTCGTGCGACTCCACCGCCACCGGCGGCAGGCCGCGTTCGCGGCGGATGATCTCGCCGGCGAGGCCGATGTAGGCGATCGCGCCGCGCGAGCTGCGGTCGTACAGGTGGATCGGCTGGCCGTGGCTGGGCGCCTCGGCGAGGCGCACGTTGCGCGGGATGATCGAGCGCAGCACCTTGTCGCCGAAATGCTGGGTGAGCTGGGCCGAGACCTCGTTGCCGAGGTTGTTGCGCACGTCGTACATGGTGCGCAGCAGGCCTTCGATCTCCAGCTTCGGGTTCAGCCGCTGGCGCACCGCCTTGACCGTCTCCAGCAGGCTGGAAAGGCCTTCCAGCGCGAAGTACTCGCACTGCACCGGGATCAGCACGCCGTCGGCGGCGGTGAGCGCGTTGAGCGTGAGCAGGTTCAGCGAGGGCGGGCAGTCGACCAGGATGGTGTCGTAGCGGCCGGCCACCGTGGCCAGCTGCTCCTTCAGCCGGTGCTCGCGCGCCAGCGTGTCCATCAGCTTCAGTTCGGCGGCGGTGAGATCGCCGTTGCCGGGCAGCAGGTCGTAATGGGCGTCGGTGGCGACCACCGCATCGGCCACCGTGGCTTCCTCCAGCAGCACCGCGCAGCCGTTCGGCCGCGCCGCGTGCTTGTCCACGCCGGAGGCCATGGTGGCGTTGCCCTGCGGGTCCAGATCGACGAGCAGCACGCGGCGCTTCGCCGCGGCCAGCGCCGCCGCGAGGTTCACTGCCGTGGTGGTCTTGCCGACGCCGCCCTTCTGGTTGGCGACAGCGAGGATGCGTGCCATGTCGTCGTTTCGTGTCGCGAAAGGAGACGTAGATTAGCAGGCCCGGCAGGACGGGTTCAGTCGCCGGTGCGGCCCAGCACCACCAGGCTGCGTTCGGCGTCCAGCCCCGGCACCGCCAGCGCGTGGATGCCGCGCACCGCGAAACCGGACGGCACGCCGGGCAATTCCTCGTCCGGCGCCTTGCCCTTCATCGCCAGCCAGACGCCGCCCGGCGCCAGCAGATGGCCGCCCCAGCCCAGCATGTCGGCGAGGCTGGCGAAGGCGCGCGCGGTGATGCAGTCGAACGTGCCTTCCACGTCCTCCACCCGCGACTGCACGGCGCGCACGCCGTCGAGTTGCAACGCGCGGATCGCCTCGCGCAGGAAGCGCACCTTCTTGCCATTGGAGTCCACCAGCAGGATCTGCCGCCCCGGCGCGGCGATCGCCAGCGGGATGCCGGGCAGGCCGGGGCCGGTGCCGAGGTCGGCGAGCGTCTCGCCCTGCACGTAGGGCAGGATGGCCAGCGAATCGAGCAGGTGGCGGGTAACCATCTCGGCCGGGTCACGCACTGCGGTGAGGTTGTAGGCGGCGTTCCAGCGTTCCAGCAGGGCCTGGTAGTCCAGCAGGCGCTCCACCGCGCCCGCGGGCAGGGTCAGGCCGAGCGCGGCGATGCCCTGTTCCAGGCGGGCTTGCAGGGCGGCGCGGGCGGTCATGCGGAATCCTGTGGAGCGATGGAAGGGCCGGCCAGTATCCGGTAATCCATCCTTGCGATCATCCATGATCGCGAAGATCAAACGGGCAGCCATCCTTCGCCGCATTGCTGAGGTAAGGTCTGATCCATCTGTTTCTTGCTCGTCATCCCAGCGAACGCTGGGATCCAGTGCCTCCGGAACACTGGGCGCAGAGACACTGGATTCCTGCTTTCGCAGGAATGACGAGCAAAATCACGGCATCCTCAAAGAAAACCCGCCGGGTGGCGGGTTCAAGGCTTGCTTCATTCCCCTGTCGCGCGGCGCTCTCGGGCGCTCTGCGCGGAGTCGCGGTGGATCAGGCGAAGTCCAGCTCCACCCGGGTCACCATCACGCCGCGCGCGCGCAGCGTGCCGTTGAGGCTCTGCTTGAGTTGCTGGCCCAGTGCGCGCCGGTCGTCGGCGTTCGCCTCGGCCTCGCCGTGCAGTGCTTCCAGCGCGCCGCGGCGGATCAGCTGGTCGGCCTGCTCGATCACCGCGTCTGCGCGCTCGGGCTCCAGCACCTGCCAGTACACCGTGCCGCGTACGTCGCGCGCGTCGGCCAGCGGCTCCTCGAAGCGCAGCACGCGACCACCGAGATCGATGCGATGACCGACCCGGTCCAGCAAGGGCAGCACCACATGGGTGCCCGGCTGCAGCAGGCGCACCGGCTTGCCGTGGCGGTAGAGGCTGTAGACCTGCCCGTCGGGCACATGCTTCACCGCGATCGCGGCAAGCGCGAGCAGGCTGAGGGCGGCGGTGAGGATCAAGGCGAACATGGCTAGAGAAATCAGTGAGTTATCTATCGATTGTTGTGGTTCGACAACAAGTTGAGGATACAGCCACATGAACATGCGAAGATTAATCTTTATTTAACGCCGGTCTTGCGTGGCTTGCAAGCATCGCCGTCTGAATCTGTGTCGGCATCGACCGACCCGCCTGAAGTCAAGCATCAGCCGTACCAGCCGCACCGGCAGGAAGCGCACACGGCCGTGCAGCGCGCGCTTCCGGGCAGGCGGTCACGCCACCCATGCGACCCGGTTTGCTTTTCGCCCTGCCGCGCCCATCCACGCGGGCGGTACGCCAGCGACAGCGCCAAGCCCCGACCTGCGCGGCCGGGGCAGCTGTGGACGCGGCGCGTCAGTGTTTGTGAAAAATTCCACATCCTGTGGAATTTTCCAGTCGCGAGTCCGGCTCATGTGTGCATGCCATCCATGGCATGCCCCCTTCGGGCCAGCCTGCGGCTGTCCAAATCCGCTCCAGACGTATTTGTCCGTACTCGCTCCCGCGAATCAGGCACATGGGTGCCTGACCCGCGACCGGCCATCCGTGGCCGGACTGAGAGTCTGTTTGTTTCACAGACTCTCAGAACTTGCCGGCGCGGAAGTCGGCAATCGCCTCGTGGATCTGCTCGGGCGTGTTCATCACGAACGGCCCGTAGCGGGTGACCTGCTCGTTCAACGGCTTGCCGGCGACCAGCAGCACGCGTGCCGGCGCCGCGCGGCCGGCGATGCGCACGCTGTCGCCCTCGGACAACACGGCCAGCTCGCTGCGCGCGAGTTTCTCGCCGGCCACCTCGGCGTCCGTGCCGTCGAACACGTAGGCGAAGGCGTGATGGCCTTCGGGCAGCGGAATCTCGACCTGCGCGCCCGGCTCCACCGCGATGTCCAGGTACACCGGCGCGGTGACGATGCCGGCCACCGGGCCGGTGGCGCCGGCCAGCTCGCCGGCGATCACCTTCACCGTGACGCCGGCGGCCGGCTGCACGGTGGGAATGCGTTCGGGGCCGATGTCCTGGTAGCGCGGCGCGGTCATCTTGTCGCTGGCGGGCAGGTTCACCCACAGCTGGAAGCCCCACATCAGGCCGTTCTCCTGCTGCGGCATCTCCGAGTGCAGGATGCCGCGGCCGGCGGTCATCCACTGCACGCTGCCGGGCACGAGGTCGCCGCGGTTGCCGTGGTTGTCACCGTGCTGCATGTGGCCGGCGAGCATGTAGGTCACGGTCTCGAAACCGCGATGCGGATGCTCGGGGAAGCCGGCGATGTAGTCGTCGGCGCTGTCGGAACGGAATTCGTCCAGCAGCAGGAACGGGTCGAGCATGTCCAGCGCGGGCTGGCCGATGACGCGCTTCAGTTTCACGCCCGCGCCGTCGGAGGTGTCGGTGCCGCGGATGCGGCGGAGGATGCGGCGTTCGCTCATGGCGGTGCTCCGGTGAGGTGATGCCGCCAAGATGATCGCGCGCGGGGCGTTATCCAAGCGCCACGGCGGGAACGGATCGTTTCCCTGCACGTGTGAAGCCTGGCGTCAGAGCGCAAGGCGAAACCGCTGCTGGATGTCCGGGACGCGCATTCCTGCGTGGCCCACGAGGCCGCCGCGTGCGCAGCGGCCTCAGTGCACCCAGTGCCCGCTGCGGTGGCGCGGCGGGGTGCCGTCGTGGTCGGTCTCGGGCGCGGTGTGCCGCTGCACCATCGCCTCCACTTCGGCCTCGGTGGCGGGCTTGGCCTGCCAGTACTGGCCGACCGCGTCGAGCACGGCGGGCACCTGCGACAGGCACTCGTCGTATTCGTCGTCGCTGAGCTTCTCGAACTCGGCGTCGGCGCTGAGCACGCCGTCGTCCACCGCCAACGCCATCACCGGGCCGAGCAGTTCCATCAACTGCGGATCGTCGGCGAGCCGGCCTTCCCACAGCGCGGCGCGCAGGTCGATGCCGCGGCTGAAGCCCTCGCACCAGCCGGCGGCGGAGAGCTGCGGGCCGGTCTCGGTGTCGATCTCGCCGAGGATGGGCTCGTAGGCGTCCACGTCGAGTTCTGCGCTGATCGAGTCGTTGAGCTTGGCCAGCAGTTCCAGCACGCGGTTGCCCTCGCGCTCGTTCGCGAAGGGTTCGTGCAGCACCTCGGGCAGCCACTCGTCCGGCAGCACCTGCAGCGGACCGACCGCGAGCGCGCTGAGCAGGCCGTGCACGCCGTCCAGCAGCAGGCGGTCGTCGCCCTCGCGGACGTGGGCGCGCAGGTAGCGGTCCAGTTCGTCGAGCTCGTCGTCGGTGAGCGAGCTGGGCCAATCGGTCTTGCCAGTATTCATTCGATATCCAGTTGCAGCGTCACCGGCGTGTGGTCGGAAGGGCGTTCCCAGCGCCGCGGTTCGCGGTCGATCGCCGCGCCGACGGCGGCGGATTTCAGGGCCTCGCCGACGAGGATCAGGTCGATGCGCAAGCCCATGTTGCGCCGGAACGCACCCTGTCGGTAGTCCCACCAGCTGTAGTGGCCGCCGTCCGATTCGAACAGCCGGAAGCTGTCGTGCATGCCGAGGTCGGTGATCGCCTTGAGCGCGGCGCGCTCGGGCGGCGAACACAGGATGTCCTCGCCCCAGGCGGCCGGATCGTGCACGTCGCGCGCGTCGGGCGCGATGTTGAAGTCGCCCAGCACCACCAGGTTCGGATGACGCGCGATCTCGCCGGCGAGGAACTCGCGCACCCGTTCCAGCCAATGCAACTTGTAGGCGTATTTCTCGTCGTCCACCGCCTTGCCGTTGACCACGTAGAGGTCGACGATGCGCAGCCCGCCGACGCCGGCGGCGAGGATGCGCCGCTGCGGATCCTCCAGCCCGGGGATGTCGGTGACCACGTCGGCGAACTCGCCCAGCCCCTCGCGGGCGAGGATCGCCACGCCGTTGTAGGTCTTCTGCCCAGAATAGACGCTGCGGTAACCGGCCGCGGCAAGCTCCGCGGCGGGGAACTTCGCGTCCTCCAGCTTGGTTTCCTGCAGCGCCACGATGTCCGGGCTGGCATCCGCCAGCCACTGCGTCAGCTGCGGCAGGCGCACCTTCAGCGAGTTCACGTTCCAGGAGGCGATCTTCATGCGGATATTGTACGGGATGCCCGTGAACCGGCCCGGGTGCGGGCTGCCGCCAGCTGAATCGCCAACGACCGCGGCCGACGCCGCGACGCGTTTCCGTGTAAGCTCGTCCGGGCAAGGGCCGGGGAGGACCCGGATTTCCTGCTACATCCTGCGCTCGGTTGCACCCGCTCCCGGCCGCAAAATCATTCATGTTTCAAGGGTATGTGTCATGTCGGAACGTCAAAGCGGTACGGTCAAGTGGTTCAACGATGCCAAGGGCTTCGGCTTCATCACGCCGGAAAGCGGTGAAGACCTGTTCGTGCATTTCCGCGCGATCCAGGGCAACGGCTTCAAGTCGCTGCAGGAAGGCGAGCGTGTCACCTTCGTGGTCACCAAGGGCCCGAAGGGCCTGCAGGCCGAGGAAGTGCAGAAGGCCTGAGCCTGCTGCCTCCCGCTGCAAGAAAAAGCCCGCCGCATGGCGGGCTTTTTCTTGGTTTTTGCGATCGTCCCTGATCGCGAACGTCGAACGAGTGGCCATCCGTGGCCGCCCCCGCTTCGTTTCAGTTCCGTCGTTTCAGCCCCGTCGTTTCAGTCCAGCAGGCCGTGGCTGCGCAGCAGCGCTTCCGGCTCGGGCTTGCGGCCGCGGAAGGCGACGAAGCTTTCCAGCGCGGGGCGGCTGCCGCCCACCGCGAGCACCTCACGGCGGAAGCGCGCGCCGGTGGCGGGGTCGATCACGCTGCCGGTTTCCTTCGCCGCATCCTCGAATGCGCCGAACGCGTCGGTGCTGAGCAGCTCGGCCCACAGGTAGCTGTAGTAGCCGGCCGCGTAGCCGCCCGCGAAGATGTGGCTGAACGCGTGCGGGAAGCGCTGCCACGCCGGCGGATGCAGCACCGCGACCTGCTTGCGCACCTCTTCCAGCACGGCCAGCGCGCGTGCCCCGGCGGCGGGGTCGTAACCCAGATGCAGGCTGAAGTCGAACAGCGCGAATTCCAGCTGGCGCACCAGGAACAGGCCGGCGTGGAAATGCCGCGCGGCCAGCATGCGCTGGAACAGTTCCTCGGGCAGCGGCTCGCCGGTCTGCCAGTGCCGCGCGAACAGGTCCAGCGCCTCGCGGTTCCAGCCGAAGTTCTCCATGAACTGGCTGGGCAGCTCCACCGCGTCCCACTCCACGCCGTCGATGCCGCCGATCGAGGGCAGGGCGATTTCGGTGAGCAGATGGTGCAGGCCGTGGCCGAACTCGTGGAACAGGGTGAGCACGTCGTCGTGGGTGAGCAGCGCCGGGCGGCCCTCGGTGGGCGGCGCGAAGTTGCAGGTGAGGAAGGCCACCGGCAGCTGCTTCGCGGCACCGTCGTCGAAGCGGGCGCGGCACACGTCCATCCATGCGCCGCCGCGCTTGCCGGTGCGCGCGTAGAGATCGACGTACGCGCCGGCGAACACGCGGCCGTCGCCGTCCTGCACGTCGTAATAGCGCACCTCGGGATGCCAGACGTCGACGCCTTCGCGCGGGGCGAGGCGGATGCCGTAGAGCTTGTGCACGATCGCCCACAGGCCATCGATGACCGCAGGCAGCGGGAAGTAGGGCTTGAGCTGTTCCTCGTCGAGCGTGTAGTTCCGCTGGCGCAGCTTCTCGGACGCGTAGCCCACGTCCCAAGGCTCGAGGTTGGCCAGCTCCAGCTCGTCGCGTGCGAACGCGCGCAGCGACGCCAGCTCGCGCTGCGCCACCGGCTTCGCGCGCGCGGCGAGGTCGTGCAGGAACTCCATCACCTCGACGGGCGTGCCGGCCATCTTGGTGGCCAGCGATTCCTCCGCCGCGTTGGCATAGCCGAGCAGCCGCGCGGCCTCGTGGCGCAGCGCCATGATGCGTTCGATGCGCGCACTGTTGTCGTACTTGCCCGCGTGCGGGCCCTGCTCGGAGGCGCGGGTCTGGTAGGCCCAGTACATGCGCTCGCGCAGGCCGCGGTTGTCGGCGTAGGTGAGCACGGCCTGCACGCTGGGCTGCTTCAGCGTGACCAGGAAACCGTCCAGCTCCTGCTCCTTCGCGTACTGGCGCAGCACCGCCAGGCCGGACTCGGGCACGCCGGCGAGGTCGCGCTCGTCGGTGACGTGTTCGTGCCAGGCGTCGGTGGCGTCCAGCACCGCGTTGGAGAACTCGGTGGAGAGTTTCGACAGCTCCACGCCGATCTCGCGGAAGCGGCTGCGCGCGGGTTCCTCCAGCGCCACGCCGGAAAGCCTGAAGTCGCGCAGCGCGTGTTCCACCAGCGCGCGCTCGGGCCGGCCCAGCGCGGCATGGCCCGGCGCGTCGGCTACCGCCTGCACGGCGGCGTAGAGCGCGCGGTTCTGGCCTTGCTCGAGGCCGTAGTCGGTGAGCTGCTCCTCGGCCGGGGCGTAGGCCTCGCGCAGCGCGGGGTTGTCGGCCACCGAATGCAGGTGCGACACCGGCGCCCAGGCGCGGGCCAGGCGCTGCTCCAGCCGCTCCTGGGCGAGCATCACGTGGGTGAAGTCGCGCGGCGCGCCGGCCGCGGTGAGCGCATCGATCGCGGCGCGGTCGTCGGCGAGGATGGCGTCTATCGCCGGCGCGATGTGCTCGGGGCGGATGCGCGAAAACGCGGGCAGCGCGTCGTCGGCCAGCAGCGGGTTGTCGTGATTCATGGAAGCTCCTTTCGAACCGGAAGCGTGGCGAGCGCCCCCGGCGAAATCAAGCGTGGCCGTGTGACGGGGTCGACTGTCATCGGGAAGGGGTAGCATCCGCCGCATGTCGCCGACTGAACTGGCCGAACTGGCCGAACTGCTTGGACGCACCGCGATGTTCGCGCACCTGGGCGACGCGCAACGCGCGGCGCTGGCGCGGCAGCTGCGCTGGCTGTGCCTGCCCGGCGGGCAATACCTGTTCAAGGCCGGCGAGCCGGCCGACGCGCTGTACCTGCTGCGCAGCGGCAGCCTCGGCGTGTTCGACGGCCCCACCACCTTGCTGCACCAGCTCGCCGCCGGCGAATGCGTGGGCGAGATCAGCCTGCTCTCGGGCGGCCACCACCGCCTCGCCGTGCGCGCGCTGCGCGACTCGGAGCTGCTGCGGCTGGACCGCGCCGCGTTCGAGGCGCTGGTCGAGCACCACCCTCGCGCGATGCTGGACGTGGCCCGCGTGGCGATGCAACGCCTGCTGCAGAACGAACGGCGCGACACCGCGCCGGACACGCCGTGCACCTTCGCGCTCCTGCCGGTGGACGCCGGCGTGCCGGTGCGCGCGCTGGCGCTGCAGCTGGGGCAGGCGCTGGAGGCGCACGGCAGCTGCGTGGTGATCGACGCCGAGCTGGGCGCCGGCCGCGGCAGCGACTGGTTCGCCGAGCGCGAGGCGCAGGCGCGCTTCGTGATCTACCTCGACAGCAGCGGCGACGCGCTGTGGCGCCAGCGCTGCCTGCGCCAGGCCGACGTGCTGCTGCTGCCCGCGCTGGCCGCGCAGCCGGCGCGGCCGTGGCCGGAAGCGGCGCCCGGCCATCCCTCGCGCGTACGCCATCGCCCACGTCACCTGTTGCTGCTGCACGCGGGACGCCAGGTGCAGGCCGGTGCCGCGCGCCGCTGGCGCGCGCAGTTCAGCGGCGAGTTGATGCACCACCACATCCGCGGCGAGGACGACATCGCACGGGTGGCGCGGCTGGTCAGCGGCCACGGCCGCGGCCTGGTGCTGGCCGGCGGCGGCGCGCGCGGGCTGGCCCACCTCGGTGCGATCCGGGCGCTGCGCGAGGCCGGCCATACGTTCGACGCGATCGGCGGCACCAGCATCGGCGCGATCATCGGCGCCGGCGTGGCGGACGGCTGGGACACACCGACCCTGCTGCACAAATTCCACGCCGCCTTCGTGCGCGGCCGCCCGCTGTCGGACTGGACCTTGCCGCTGGTGGCGCTGACCCGCGGCCGCCGCGCCGCCAGGTTGCTGCGCGAGGCGTTCGGCGCGATCGACATCGAGGATCTCGCCAAGCCGTTCTTCTGCGTCTCCACCAACCTGTCCGGCGCCGGCCGCGTGGTGCACCGGCACGGGCCGCTGTGGTTGTGGCTGCGCGCCTCCAGCGCGATCCCCGGCGTGCTGCCGCCGGTGCTGCACCACGGCGAGGTCTACGTGGACGGCGCGCTGGTCGACAACCTGCCCACCGACGTGATGGCCGCCGACGGCCTCGCCCACCTCACCGCCGTGAGCATCCGCGCCGACATCGAGCTGCGCAGCGGCATCGAGGACTTCGCCACGCCACCGTGGTGGCGCCTGCTGCTGCAACAGCGTCGCGGCCCGCGCTGGCCGGGCCTGGTCTCCACGCTCACCCGCGCCGCGATGATCAACAGCGAGGAGACCAGCGAACACTGCCGCGCGTTGCCGCAGCGGCTGATCACCCCGCCGCTCGACCACATCGGCATGCTGGATTGGAAGGACTGGCAGCGCGCGGTGGAGGCGGGCCACAACGAGACGATGCGGGTGCTGGAAGCGGAGCGCGGCTAACTCCCCTCTCCCGCTTGCGGGAGAGGGGCCGGGGGGAGAGGGTTTGCTCTTGCCGCTGCGTCAACGCTAGCCCCGCACCCTCTCCCCAACCCCTCTCCCATAGGGAGAGGGGCTTTCATGCGCCGCTACAATGCCCGCCATGAACTCCCTGCGCAGCTACAAGGGCATCGTCCCCGTCCTCGGCGAACGCGTCTACGTCGACCCCGCCGCCAGCGTGATCGGCGACGTGGCGCTGGCCGACGATGTCTCGATCTGGCCCGGCGCGGTGCTGCGCGGCGACGTGAACTTCATCCGCGTGGGCGCACGCACGAACATCCAGGACGGCGCGATCGTGCACGTGGCGCACCAGGGGCCGTACGGCCCGGGTTTCCCCTGCCTGATCGGCGCGGACGTCACCATCGGCCACGCCGCGGTGGTGCATGCCTGCACGATCGAGGACGGCTGCCTGATCGGCATGCACGCCAGCGTGCTGGACGGCGCCGTGGTGAAGCGCCACGGCTTCGTAGGCGCGGGCGCGGTGGTGCCGCCGGGCAAGGTGGTGGGCGAACGCGAGCTGTGGCTGGGCAACCCGGCGAAGTTCGTGCGACTGCTCAGCGACGCCCAGGTCGCGCAGCTGCTGTATTCGGCCGCGCATTACGTGCGGTTGAAGGACGACTACCTCGCGGGTTGAGCGGCTTTATCGCGGCACGGCCGCATCCGCCTGCCGGGCGCTGATCGCCGCCGCTTCCTGCGCGTGCTGCTGGCGCTGCAGCTTGCGTTGCGCATCAAGGTAACTGCCGAGCAGAACCAGCCGGTAGTTGCTGGAATGCATCTCGTAGTGCGCCGGGTCGTACTTGTAGTTGCCGACGTCGTAGGCGCGCAGCAGCTGCAGCTCGCGTTGCGCCTCGTCGAGGTCGCCCGTGGCGATCGTCCGCTCCACGTCCTGGCTGGCCGGCTTGAACGCATCGCGCAACTGGTCCAGTGCGGTGCGATTGTGCGGATCGAGTTGCAGCACGCTGAAGTAGAACTCGAACGCGTTGCTGCCCACCGGCGCCACCAGGCGGCCGTCGTGCACCGCGTCGCCGGCGAGGCCGAGCAGGATGCGCGTGCCGCCGTCGTCGGCCGTCGGCGCGGCCGCGGCGCGCGCGTTCCAGTGCCACCAGCCGCCACCGGCGAGGATCAGCACCAGGAGGCCGCCCAGCCAGAGCTTGCGGCGAGAAAAGAAGGTTGCGAGAGCTTGCATGACACCTGTGCCTGACCGGAACCGCGGTCGCGGCCGTCCATCGGGACGACCGCGACCGTGGCGGCAAGCTAGCGGCGCATCATGTCAGGGCGATGACTCGCGCTTGCGCGTTCACCAGTCGAGCAGTGCACTGCCCTGGTCGGGCGAGCCGTCCGGATGGCTGAACCAGTACACGCCGTTCTGCCCGCCGGGGCAGCCCTGGCCGCTGCTGTACGCAGTCACCGCACCCGCTGCCGAAGCCACGTCCGCGCGGTAGCAGCCGCCCAGCGAATCGCCGTAGGCGAACGCCTGCGTGCTGGCCTGGCCGCTGTGCCCGGTGAGGTTGCCGCTGGCGTCGAAGTTCAGCGTGTCGGCGCTGTTCACCGTGTTGTCCACGTGGTCCGCATACAAGGTGATGCCGGCGAACGCGCGCGAACGATGCAGCGAGTAGCCCTGCTGCACCGTGGTGGCCGCGCTGAAGCTGCCATCGGCGGCCACCGGCTGGTCGTAGTCCACGTGCAGCGGATAACTCACCTGCTGCCGGTACTCGCGGGTGACGATCGGCCCGATGCGGCTGCGGCTCACGCCGTCCATCGCGGTGAGCTGGTCGGTGACCTGGCGGTAGGTGCTTGCGTTGATCGTGAAGGCCTGGGTGTCGGCGAAGCTCACGGTCTGGTCCACCGAGTTCTGCACGCGGCCGTGCGAGGTGTCGACGTAGCCCTCGATCACGAAGTGGCGCGAAAGATTCGTGGTGATGTCGCCGTTGCCGGTGCCGTCCAGCGTGCTGGCAATGGTCGGCACGGGCGCCTGGCCGACCAGGGTGTTGCGCGTCACTTGGCCGCTGACCTGCTTCTTGTGAGGGTCCTGGTACACCAGCAGGGTCGCGGCGGTGGAGAAGTAGTTGTTCGCGCCGGCCACGCTGAGCGCCACCGTGTGCTGCGCACCATCGCTGAGCACGCCCGCGAACGGGCTGAGGTCGACCCGGTAAGGCATGAAGTTCATCGTCTGCACGCCGGGGACCGGCCGCCACAGGTAGGGATCGATGCCGCCGGTGTAGATCCACGGATAGATCGGCGCCACGCCGGCCGGCTGGCCGTCGATGCTCACCTCGGCCTCGCGGAAGTTGCCGCCGCCGCACTCGTTCACCGCCGCGGCGTACTGGTCGGGCACGCAGGTGTACCAGAACTCGTCGGCGTTCTGGCTCTGCGCGAACACGTCGAGGTAGGCGCGTTCCACGTTGCGCGGCAGGCTCAGCGTCTTGGCCAGCTGGTCGGTGGACGTGGACAGGTTGGTGACGCTGCCCACCGGGTCGCTGCCCAGCGGAATCACCTGGTCGGGCACGCGCGGGGCGGGCGCCCGTCCCGACGCCGGGTAGAACAGCAGCTTCGCGCTGCCGTGGAGCACGCCGGTGTAGGTGCCGTTGACCAGGTTCCACAGGATCGCCTGGCCCTGGCCGGCGTTCCTGAGCAGCGCGCTGTAGTCGGTGAGGTCGCGCTCCACGTGCCAGCTCCGCGCCACCGTGGCCGAAGGCTCGGCGGTGGTGCCGAAATACAGGTTCACGCCGCCCAGCCAGATCGAGCCGGTGCGATCGAACTGGCGGCCCGCGGTCACGGAGAAATCCGCCTCCAGCACCACCTTGGCCCAGTGCGTGCCGCAGCCGACGGGCGGCGCGTAGCTGTAGGGGCGCGTGCCGAAGTCGTTGAAGGTGTCGTTGCTGAACAGCTGCACCGCGCAGGGCTGGCCCGGCGGGCGCGGCACGGTCGGATCGGCGGTGGCGGTGTTGGACGAACCGACCGGGCTGGCGCCGGCATCGGCGGCGTAGGCACTGCAGGCAAAGCACGTCAGCCCGGCGATGGCCAGGCTGCGAGCGAACACTCCCATGCGCAACATGCGATTTCCCCTTGCATGTGGGCCTGCCCGTGACCTCTCGCGTCATTGCGGACCGGCACCGTCACCCCCTGCGCCGGACATGCTGGCACCGGGATTTTTAGACGGGGTCAAATGCCGGCGCGAAAGAGTGCCGCACTTGGCAAAGGTGTGCTCAACCCGCCGCGCGCAGCGTCTGGTACACCGGCTCGGTGTCGGGACGGCGGCCGTGCCACAGCTCGAACGCGTCGGCCGCGGTTTCCACCAGCATGCCGAGGCCGTCGAAGGCAAAGCGCGCGCCGGCGGCCTTTGCCCAGGCGATGAAGCCGATCGCCGCCGCGCCGTAGGCGAGGTCGCAGCAGAGCGCGCGGGCGCCCACCAGCGACGGCGGCAGTTGCAGGCCGCCGCCCAGCACGCCGGCCGAGGTGGCGTTGACGATCAGGTCATAGCTGCCGAGGTTCGCGAGGTCGTTCCAGTAGCGGGTATGCACGCGCGCCGGCTCGCCGATCGCGTCGGCCAGTGCATCGGCGGTTTCCGGCGTGCGGTTGACGATGGTCAGCGTCTGCACGCCCGCATCCAGCAGCGACCACGCCACGCCGCGCGCCGCGCCGCCCGCGCCCAGCATCAGCGCATCGTGGCCGCGCAGGTCCACCCGGTGCCGTTCGGTGAGGTCGCGCACCAGGCCGTCGCCGTCGGTGTTGTGCGCGGCGAGCCGGCCGTCGGCGAGGCGGGTGAGCACGTTCGCGCTGCCGGCACGGGTGGCCGCCGCGCTGCGCTCGTCCGCCAGCGCGAACGCCGCGCCCTTGTGCGGCAGGGTGACGTTGGCGCCCGCGCCGCCCGCGGCGAAGAACCCGCGCACCGCCGCCACGAAGTCCGCCGGTGCGGCGTCGATGGTGCGGTACTCCAGCGCGATGCCGAACTGCCGCGCGAAGGCCTCGTGGATGCGCGGCGACAGCGAATGCGCGATCGGATGGCCGAACACGGCGAACTGGGAGGGCTGGCTCATGCGCTGCTCCTGGGAAGGGACGGCCATTGTACGTAGGTCGGACTTCCGCCCGGCATCGGCGCTGCCCGGGCGGGAAGTCGGGATGAATCCCGACCTGCAACGTCCAAACCGACTGCCTCAGCTGCCGTCGCGGGTTTTGAGATAGCCCGTCGGCATGCTGGCTCCATCGTCCCGCGAGGAAGCCGCCATGCGCCCCACCATCATCGACCACCGCCGTCACGACCGCCTGCTGGCCATCGCCCTGCTGTGGCTGGCCATCGGCGCGGCGCTGCTCGTCACCACCCTGGTGCCGGCGCATACCGCGCTGCTGGGCTGGGCGCCGCTGGTGTGGCTGTTGCTGGCGCCGCTGGCGCTGCTGTTGATCCTCGAACCGGGTCTGCCGCGGCAATGGCTTGCATGGCGGCATGCGCGGCGCGGGCACGCGACGCGCCGTCACTGAATTCCATCTGGCAGTGGAACGGCCCGCGGCCGGGATGCCGCGGACCAGGGAGTGCATTGCGCGAGGGAGCGCGCCCGGTGCCGGATGCCGCAGGGATGCGGCATCCGGCACGATCCCTTCCCGTTGCCGGCAGGTCAGCTGCCGGCGTGCTCGCGCTGGTGCATCCGCGTGCCGATGCCCTGCCGCTTGCGTTCCATCCGGCGCAGGAATTCGCGCATCACGCGCAGGTACAACTCCTCGCCGAGATGGACGTCCTCCACACCGGCATCGATCGACGGGTTGTCGTTGACCTCGATCACCACCGGCTTGTCGCCGACCTGCTTCAGGTCCACACCGTAGAAGCCGTCGCCGACCGCGCTGGTGGCCTTCAGCGCCAGCTTCACCACTTCGGCCGGCGCGCCGGCCACCGCGACGGTTTCGGAGCCGCCGGTTTTTGCCGTGCCCTTGGCGCCGTGGTTGTAGATCTGCCAGTGATTGCGCGACATGTAGTACTTGCACGCATACAGCGGCTCGCGGTTGAGCACGCCGATGCGCCAGTCGAACTCGGTGTAGACGTATTCCTGCGCCAGCAGCAACGCGCTGTGCTGGAACAGTTCGCCGCTCGCCTTGCCCAGCGCCTCCTCGTTCTCCACCTTCACCACGCCGCGCGAGAACGAGCCGTCGGGGATCTTCAGCACCAGCGGGTAGCCGAGCCGGGCCGCGACTTCCTTCATGCCCTTGCTGTCGTCGCGGTAGAGGATCTCGGTGCGCGGCACCGCGAGCTTGCGCGAGACCATCAGGTCGTTGAGGAAGATCTTGTTCGTGCAGCGCAGGATCGAGGCCGGGTCGTCGATCACCACCATGCCTTCCTTCTCCGCGCGATGGGCGAAGCGGTAGGTGTGGTTGTCGCTGGCGGTGGTCTCGCGGATGAACAGGCCGTCGTACTCGGCGAGGCGCTGGTAGTCGTTCTTGCCGATGGTGTCGACCTCGATGCCGAGCTCCTTGCCGGCGGCGACGAACTGCTTCAGCGCCTTCCTGTTCGACGGCGGCATCTGCTCGTTGGGATCGACCAGCATCGCGAGGTCGTAGCGGTACAGCTTGCGCGCGCGCGGCTTGCGCCACAGCTTGCGCGAGAAGCGGTCCAGCTCCTCGGCGAACGCGTCCTCCTGGGCGTCGTCCAGCGTGTGCAGGCCCACCGGCTTGATCGAGCTGACCTGCCACACGCGGTCGCGCTCGAACTCGATGCGCAGCAGCGGGCAGGGGAAGGATTCGAACACCTGCCGCGACAGGTCCTGCAGCGCGGGATACGCGGTCTCGCCGAAGTAGACCAGGATGCCGAAATCGGTGGTGTCGCGGCCGCCGGCGGGCAGGAAGTGGGTGAGATTGGTGTTGAGGTCCTCGATGTCCACGCCGTACAGCGAGCGCCGGCCCAGGTCGTTGATGGTGCGCACCGATGGCATCACCTTGTGCCCGCGCGCCTCGGCCAGCAGCGACACGTAATAGCCGGTGCCAAGGTACTTGTAGCTGCGGCACAGGTTGATGACGTGGGTGCGCTCGTCGTCGCTGCCCGCCGGCTCGCGCAGGTAGTCCGCCGCGCTGACCACGTCCACGGACGGGTAGTAGGAACCCCAGTCGGAGGCTTTCTCGACCACGATGACCAGACGGGCCATGTCACCACTCAGGCTTGCGATTGCGGGGAAGCGCCCTGCGCGCAGGGCGGCGGAGTCGCGAGCGCGCAGTGTCGCACAGCAAGACCGCTCCACAAGGCGTGGCACTGAACCTTTTCTGAGCGTCCGCACGACATCGCGATTGCCGCACCGCGAGCCCGGCACTACAGTCCGCCCCGGCCGACGGACTTGCTGCGCGGCCGGCCGCACCCGCCGTCAACCGAGGCCGTGATCCATGACGCCAGCCGCCACCGTGCGCATCCGCTCCGCCGAACTCTCCGACCTCGACGACCTGGTGGCGCTGGAGGAACACAGCTTCACCAGCGACCGGCTGAGCCGCGCGCAGTTCCGCCGCCACCTCGACAGCGACAGCGCGAAGGTGCTGGTGGCCAGCACCGGCCCGCACCGCTTCCTCGGCACCGCCGTGGTGTTCTTCCGCAAGCGCAGCGGCGTGGCGCGGCTGTACTCCATCGCCACCCACCACGCGGCGCGCGGCCAGGGTGTCGGCTCGGCCCTGCTCGACGCCACCGAGCAACTCGCGCGCCGCCGCCGCTGCCGCGCCCTGCGCCTGGAAGTGCGCGCCGACAACCCCGCCGCGGCCCGTCTGTACGAGCGCCTCGGCTATCGTCGGTTGGCGGCGCTGGAGAGCTATTACGAGGACGGCGGGGATGGCTGGCGCTACGAGAAGCTGCTGACTGCCTGAGCCGTCGCGGGCATCAGGGCTGGCGCGTCTCGACGCCTTTCGCCATCGGCATCCAGTGCACCTGGTCGAGCGAGTATTCCTGCCGGTAGTCGATGCGGTCGCGGCCGGTGAACACGTTCACGGTGCGCGCGTAGACGGTCTTGCCGTGGTCGCTGAACTGCCACGGGAAGGTCCAGCGTTCGCCCTCGACGATCAGCGTGCCGGCGCCGCCCGCATCGCCGTCGACGGGGATGGCGTGGGTGACGTAGTGATCGCCGTCCTTGCCGCGCTGGAACACGATCAGCGCCTTGGGCTGGCCGTCCACGATCTGCTCGCAGGCGTAGAACGCGCGGCCGCGCCAGCAGTCGTTGTGCAGCGTGCCGGTTTCCTTGCCGACCTTGCTGTACGGCGTGGTGTAGTGCTCGGCTTGCGTATGCCAGGTGCCGGCGTAGACCGTGATGCGGTCCAGCCCCTCGCTGGCCGCCTGCGCGGCGACGCTGACGAACAGCAGGCTGGCGCAGCACCAGGGTGAAAGATTTCGCATGGCTTCGTCTCCCCGTCGATCCGGCCTCGCCGCGGCAGCGGCAAGGCCGGGTTGCGATTCACGCGCGCGCCGCGGTCGTCACTTGCGGTCGTGGTTCGCCGCTTCCGCCGCCGCCTTGAGCTCGCGGTTGGCCTGGTCGAGCAGATCCTTCGCCTTCGCCGCGTGGCCGTCCATGTCCCATTCGTTCGCCTGCTGCGCGGCGACGATGCGGTGGTAGGCCTGGTCGGTGAGCCGCTGCGCCGCGGCGATGTTCGGATGACGATGGCCGCTGACGTCGCGTACCGGCTGCGCAGCGAACGCGGCGGCGGCGACCAGCGCCAGCGCGGCGGCCGAAACGGCCCCTGTGAGCTTCTTCATGTGCGTCTCCCCCGGTGGTGTGGATGCCACGGGCGACGCACGGTCGCGCCCTCGTGGCGACGCGAAATCTAGCGCGGCCGCGCTTCAAGTTCCTGCGTCGCCTTCGTTCGGCAGGTGCGGGGGCTCCTGCGCCGGCTGGCCGGATGGCGACTCCGCCGCTAACCGCCCAGCGGCGAGCTGATGCGCTGCCGGGTGGCCGCGTCCGGCCGCGCCACCAACGCGCCATCGCGGGCGAGGCTCACGCTGTAGTGGCCGCCGTCGACCAGCGGCAGGAAGGCGCCGCTGCCGTAGACCGCGTCCACCATCGGCAGCGCCCGCGGGTATTGCCGGCGCAGGTCGAGCAGGTCGAAGCCGTCGGCGGAACCGAGGCCGACCACGGTGCGCGGCGCGCTCGCCTCCTGCGCGGGATCGTCGTAGCGGCCGTCGATGCGGGCCAGCCGGTACAGCGGCGGCAGGCCGGTGAGCAGGGCCGGCAGTTTCCACTTCAGCACCACCGCCTCGACGCGCCAGTCGTCGCCGGCCAGTTCGAGCCGGCGCGTGCTGCCGTCGGGCCAGGCGAGCGTGACGGCCCAGCGCTGCGGCGAGAGGATGTGCGCATCGATATCGACCACCGGCGTCTCCTCGCCCAGCAGGCGATAGCCGCGCAGCGCCCAGCCACCCGTGCCGAGCAGCACCGCCAGCGCGAAACACGCCACGCACAGCAGCCCATGCCAGCACGCCGCCAGCCGCGCGCCGGCGTCGAGGCGCCGACGCAACGTCACCAGCTGCAGCAGGCACAGCAGCAGCAGGACCGCCGCCAGCACCAGCAGCACGGTGGCGGGCAGGCGCAGCAGTTCGATCGGGTTCATCGGGTTTTCCGGGACGGGGGCGTGCGCATGATAAGCCGCGCGGATGCGCTCGCTATACTGCGGACGTTCCCGGCGACCGCGGTCGCCGCGTGCACCTTCCCGCCCGTTTCCCTCTGGTGTCCGATCATGCGCCGTCCGCTGCTGCTGCTGCCGCTCTGCCTCGCCGCCGCCCTGCTTGCCGGCTGCGGCAACAAGGGTCCGCTGTACTTGCCGAACAACCCGCATCCGCCGGTCCACGTGCCGCCGCAGCCCGTGCCGGCGCAATCGGCGCCGGCCCCGGCGAGCAGCAGCGCCGCGCCCGCCGCCACGCACTGAGCGCGGCGATGCTGCGCTTCTCCAAGATGCACGGCCTGGGCAACGACTTCGTCGTGCTCGATTGCCGCAACGCGCCGTTCGCGCTGGACGTGGCGCACATCCGCGCGCTGGCCGACCGTCGCACCGGCGTCGGCTTCGACCAGCTGCTCAGCGTGGAACCGGCGCGCGATCCCAGCTGCGCGTACTACTACGGCATCTGGAACACCGACGGCTCGCCCTCGGGCCAATGCGGCAACGGCGTGCGCTGCGTGGCGGCGTGGCTGCATCGCGCCGGCGCGCTGGCGCTGGGCGAAGCAGTGCGGCTGGAGAGCCCATCCGGCCCGGTGACGGTGCGCCTGCTCGCCGCGCACGAGGTCACCGTGGACATGGGCGAACCGGCGTTCGCGCCGGCGCGCATCCCGTTCGCGGCGGCGGCCGAGGCGGATCGCTACGCGATCGAGGTCGACGGCACCACGCTGGAGATCGGTGCGGTGTCGATGGGCAACCCGCACGCGGTGGTGATGACGGACACGCTGGCCGCGGACGCACCGGCACGGCTGGGCCCGGCGCTCAGCACGCATGCACGCTTTGCCGAGGGGGCGAATGCCGGCTTCGTCGAGCGCCTCGACCGCGGCCACCTCAAGCTGCGCGTGCACGAACGCGGCGCGGGCTGGACCCAGGCCTGCGGCACCGGCGCCTGCGCCGCGATGGCGGTGCTGCGCCGGCGCGGCGAGGTGGACGAAAGCGTGCGGGTGGCGTTGCCCGGCGGCGTGCTGCGCATCGACTGGCGCGGCCCCGGCCATACGCTGTGGATGACCGGCCCGGCCGCGTTCGTGTTCGAAGGTGAATGGCTCGGGATGCTCTGATTGGTCCCGGCACAAACGACACCGATCTGTCTGCCTGCAGACCACAGGTGCGACGTTGAAGGCAGACTGGCCGTCTGTCGAAACGGCGCGCCGAAGGGATGCAGGCAGACAGACCGGCCCTGCTTTTGAATTCGAATGATGGGGTGATGCCCAGAAGGCGCGCACATCGCCGCGCGCGTCTTGCCCAGACAGCCAGTCTGGGCAGCGCCACGCACGACAATCTGCGCGCCTTCTGGGCATCATGTCGTTTGTGCCGGGGCCAATCAGAGCATCCTTTATTGATCCCCGCGCGCGTCCATCGCACACTCGCGGCATGACCGGCCCGAGGAAAACGCGCATGAACGTCCCGCTGTCCGACGACGCCACCGAGGCCGGCGCCGTCGCGGCCTACCTGAAACAGCACCCTGCCTTCCTCAGCGACTACCCCGAGCTGGCCGCCCAGCTCACCTTGCCGCGCGAGCAGGGCGCGGTGGCCTCGCTGGCCACCTACCAGCTGCAGCAGTTGCGCGAGAAGAACGCGGAGCTGGAGCGCCGCCTCGCCGAGCTCACCGCGATCGCCGCCGACAACGAGCGGCTGATGGAACGCGTGCACGCGCTGACCGTGGCGCTGCTGCGCGCGAACACGCTGGAAGTGACCACGCGCACCGTGATGGCGCGGCTCAGCGAGGATTTCCACACCGAGCAGGTGCGCCTGCTGCTGTTCGGCAACAACCCCGACCTGCCGCGCTCGGACTGGCTGCGCCAGGTGGGTGGCGGCGCCGCCGAGCTGCCCGAGCTGGCCGAGCTGCTGCAGCGGCACGAGCCCGTCTCCGGCCGGCTGTCGGCCGACAAGCTGGCGCGGCTGTTCGGCGACGAGGCTGCCGCGATCCGCTCGGCGGCGCTGATGCCGCTGGGCGACGCCGGCATCCTCGCGATCGGCAGCCAGGACCCGGACCGCTTCCAGCCCGGCATGGGCACGCTGTTCCTGAAGATGATCGCCGCCACCGTCACCGCCGCGCTGGCACGGGCGCACGACCTCACTTGAGTCCGTGAGCACGCCCCCGCAGCAGGTCGAGGCCTGGCTGGCCCGCCTCGCCGGCGAGCGGCAGGCCTCGCCGCACACCGTGGACGGCTACCGCCGCGACCTCGCCAAGCTCACCGCCTGGATGGAGGCGCAAGGGGTCGGCGAATTCGCCGCGCTGGAACCGAACCGGATGCGCCAGTTCGTCGCCGCCCAGCATCGCGCAGGGCTGGCGCCGAAGAGCCTGCAGCGCCTGCTGTCCTCCTGCCGCAGCCTGTTCCGCCAGCTCAGCCGCGAAGGCGCGCTGGCGCACGACCCGCTGGCCGGCGTGCGCGGCCCCAAGGTGCAGCGCAAGCTGCCGGTGGTGCTGGACGTGGACGAGGCCGCCAGCCTGGTGGAAGCGGGCGGCGACGGCGCGCTGGGCGTGCGCGATCGCGCGATGCTGGAACTGTTCTATTCCTCCGGCCTGCGCCTGTCCGAACTGGTCGGCCTGCGCTGGGGCGACCTCGACCTCGACGGCGGCGAAGTGCGCGTGCTGGGCAAGGGCCGCAAGACGCGCATCGTGCCGGTGGGCCGCCACGCCGTGGCCGCCCTGCGCACATTGGGCGAAACCGAAGGCCGGGCGCCGGAAGCGCCGGTGTTCCGCGGCCGCGGCGGCGCGGCGATCAGCCCGCGCACCGTGCAGGCGCGGCTGCAGAAACTCGCGCTGATGCACGGTTTCGCCAAGCACGTGCATCCGCACCTGCTGCGCCACACCTTCGCCAGCCACATGCTGGAATCCTCCGGCGACCTGCGCGCGGTGCAGGAACTGCTCGGCCACGCCGACATCGCCACCACCCAGATCTACACGCACCTGGATTTCCAGCATCTGGCGAAGGTGTACGACGCGGCGCACCCAAGAGCCCGAAAAAAGTAAACGCGCTTGTTGCGTTTGCCCCTTCTCCCCTCCGGGGAGCACGCGGGGAGACGCCATGGATGGCGTCGGCTTTGAGGAGCGAGGAAGGTTGGTATGAGGGGCGGGTGCTTACGAGAGTATTCATCGAAGCTCGCTTCGACAGAATCCTTCGCGACAGTGCCCCCTCACCTCAATCCTCTTCCTCGCTCCTCAAGGCAGGGCCATCCATGGTCCTTCCCCGCGTCCCAAAGGGGAGAGGAGGCGAACGTGCCATGCAGTTTCGTTCCGCATTGAAGCGCCGGCGACACGACCCCATGTCGTCCGCTCAACCTTGGAGCTTTTATGGAATCCTTCCACGCCACCACCATCATCAGCGTGCGCCGCAACGGCAAGGTCGTGATCGGCGGCGACGGCCAGGTCACCTTCGGCAACACGGTGATGAAGGCCAACGCGCGCAAGATCCGCCGCCTCGGCAAGGACCAGAACGTGCTGGCCGGCTTCGCCGGCGCCACCGCCGATGCGTTCACCCTGTTCGAGCTGTTCGAACAGAAGCTGGACAAGCACGGCAACAACCTCACCCGCGCCGCGGTGGAGATGGCCAAGGAATGGCGCACCGACCGCCGCCTCGGCCGGCTCGAAGCGATGCTGGCGGTGGCCGACAAGGAGGCCTCGCTCTTGATCTCCGGCAACGGTGACGTGCTGGAACCTGAGCACGGCCTGATTGCGATCGGTTCCGGCGGCCCCTACGCGCAGTCCGCCGCGCTGGCGCTGATGGAGAACAGCGAGCTGGACGCGCGCGGCATCGTCGAGCGCGCGCTGAAGATCGCCGGCGACATCTGCATCTACACCAACCACAACACCACGATCGAAGAGCTGTAGGCGCGCTTCAATGCCGTCATTCCAGCGAAAGCTGGAATCCAGTGCCTCTGCCGCCCGCGAAAGACGCTGGATCCCAGCTTTCGCTGGGATGACGAGCCAGCAAGACTCCATTTTCCGGTGACTTCATGTCCGAACTGACCCCCCGCGAAATCGTCAACGAACTCGACCGCTACATCATCGGCCAGCACGGCGCCAAGCGTGCCGTGGCGGTGGCGCTGCGCAGTCGCTGGCGGCGCATGCAGCTGCCGACGGAGATGCGCAACGAGATCACGCCGAAGAACATCCTGATGATCGGCCCCACCGGCGTGGGCAAGACCGAGATCGCGCGCCGCCTCGCGACGCTGGCGAACGCGCCGTTCGTGAAAGTGGAGGCCACCAAGTTCACCGAGGTCGGCTACGTGGGCAAGGATGTCGAATCGATCATCCGCGACCTCGCCGACGTGGCCTACAAGCTCACCCGCGAGCAGGCGATGAAGCGCGTGCGCTCGCAGGCCGAGGACCGCGCCGAGGACCGCATCCTCGACGCCCTGCTGCCGCGCCGGCAGACGCCCACCGACTGGAGCCACGACCAGGCCGCCACGCCGACCGCCGACAGCGACACCCGCCAGAAGCTGCGCAAGCAGCTGCGCGAAGGCGCGCTGGACGAGCGCGAGATCGAGCTGGATTTCGCCATGAACGTGGGCGTGGAGATCATGTCGCCGCCCGGCATGGAGGAGATGGGCGCGCAGCTGCGCCAGATGTTCCAGAACCTGGGCGGCGCCAAGAGCCAGCACCGCAAGCTGGCGATCAAGCTGGCCCGCCCGCTGCTGGTCGACGAGGAGGCCGCCAAGCTGCTCAACGACGAGGAGATCCGCGCCCAGGCGGTGGAGGCTGCCGAGCAGAACGGCATCGTCTTCCTCGACGAGATCGACAAGATCGCGCAGCGCTCCGAATGGGGCGGCGCCGGCGTCAGCCGCGAGGGCGTGCAGCGCGACCTGCTGCCGCTGGTGGAGGGCTCCACCGTATCCACCAAGTACGGCCCGCTGAAGACCGACCACATGCTGTTCATCGCCTCGGGTGCGTTCTCGCTGGCCAAGCCGTCGGACCTGATCCCGGAGCTGCAGGGCCGCCTGCCGATCCGCGTCGAGCTGTCGGCGCTCAGCGTCGACGACTTCAAGCGCATCCTGCGCGAACCGCACAACGCGCTGACCAAGCAGTACGTGGCCCTGCTCGGCACCGAGGGCGTGAGCCTGGAGTTCACCGACTCCGGCATCGACCGGCTGGCCGAGGTGGCCTACCAGGTGAACGAACGCACCGAGAACATCGGCGCCCGCCGCCTGCACACCGTGATGGAGCGGCTGCTGGAAACGATCTCATACGATGCGGCAGACAAATCCGGCGAAAAATACCTGATCGACGCCGAACAGGTAGACAAGAGTCTCGGAAACCTGGTCAGCAACGAAGATCTCAGCCGCTACATCCTGTAATAGGGTGGCGCCTGCGCCACGCCAACGTCACGCCCGCGAAAGCGGGCATGACGCCAGAATAGGGCGCGTCGGCGCCAGATATCCCACCAAACCGCGTAATTGCCGCATTTTGTCGGCACGTTCGCCGAACTTATGTCGTTTGAACAAGCCAGAGAGGCCACTCTGCTAAAATAGGTCCGCTATGGCAAAGATTCTCGAGTTCAAGACCAATGGCCTGCGCGCCCAGCTGCGCGAGGCCCAGCAGCAGCACACCATGGTGCGCCTGTGGCGCAGCGAGTTGGAACACGGCAGCTTCTGCGGTTACGTAGGCGGTGTCGGCCGCGAATTCATCCTGCTGTGGGTGCTCGGCGACGGCATCACCGACGACGGCATCTACGTGATGCGCCATCGCGACATCTCCGAGCTGGAGTCGCCGGAGCGCCACCACGTCTTCATGGCCAAGGCGCTGGAACTGAAGGGCATCGCCCCGCAGCTGCCACGCGGCTTCCCGTTGGACGGCATCCGCGAGGCCGTGCAGGCCGCCGGCGCGATGTCGCAGGTGATCGGCGTGCACGTGGACACCGAGGAAGAGGAGGAGGTCTGCTACATCGGCCACCTCGTGCGCGTCGACGACGACGGCTTCTACCTGCAGGAACTCAGCCCAGACGCGGAATGGATGCGCCAGGCCTCGTTCTTCGCCTGGGACGAAGTCTCCACGCTCAGCATCGGCGACGGCTACGCGCAGTCCCTGCTCGCCGTGGCCGGCCCCGCGCCCGCGCTGGAGCCGGGCGACGCCGGCATCGAGCACATGCACTGACGGCACGCTTGGTCGCCACACCTCGACGCCCGCCGCACCCCGGCGGGCGTTTTGTTTGGGCTTTGCGCTTCCTTCCCGCAAAGGCACACTGCGCTCTACTCCCCTCTCCCGCTTGCGGACGCGGGGAAGGGTCATGGATGACTCTCGCTTCGAGGAGCGAGGAAGAGGGGCTGGGGGAGAGGGTCGCCTCGTCGTACTGCTTGCCCTCTCCCGACTGCCGCCACCCGCTCCCGCAAGCGGAAGCGGGATGCACCAAACAGCACACAGGAAACCCCCCATGCCCCGCATCGTCGTCGTCGGCAGCATCAACATGGACCTGGTCACGCTCGCGCCGCGCTTTCCCGGCCCTGGCGAAACCCTGCTCGGCAGCCGCTTCTTCACCGCGCACGGCGGCAAGGGCGCGAACCAGGCGGTGGCCGCCGCGCGGCTGGGTGCCGAAGTGGCGATGGTCGGCGCGCTGGGCCGCGACGCCTTCGGCGACCAGCTGCATGCAGGGCTGGCGCGCGAAGGCATCGCCCTCGACCACGTCGCCCGAATCGACGACGAAGGCAGCGGCAGCGCCTCGATCACCGTGGCCGCAGGCGAGAACCAGATCATCGTGGTGCCCGCCGCCAACGCGCGCGTCAGCCCGGCCCAGGTCGAAGCCGCGCGCGCCACCATCGCGCATGCCGACGCCGTGCTGGTGCAGCTGGAAATCCCGCTGGATGCCGTGGAAGCCACGCTGCGCCTGGCCCGCCGCGAAAACGTGCCGGTGATCCTCAACCCCGCGCCCGCGCAGAAGCTGCCCGCCGAGTGGCTCAAGCTCGCGAGCTACCTCACCCCGAACCAGCACGAACTCGCCACCGCGCTGGGCGAAGACGCGCACACGGATTTCCGCGAACTGATGCGCCGCGCCCCGTGCCCCGTGGTGCTCACCCGCGGCGGCGAAGGCGCGTGGTACCGCGACCACGCGCACCCCGAACCCGCCCGCCAATCCGGCTTCGCCGTGGACGCGATCGACACCACCGGCGCCGGCGACACCTTCAACGGCGCACTCGCCGTGTTCCTGCACGAAGGTTTGCCCGCGGCCGTGCGCAAGGCTTGCGCCGCCGCCGCATTGTCGGTGACCAAGCTGGGCGCGCAGGGCGGCATGCCGTCCGCACACGAGGTGGTGGCCCTGCTCGCGCACTGACCGCGCCGGCTACTTGCCGATGCAGAACGACCCGAAGATCGCGCCGAGCAGATCATCGCTGGTGTAGTCGCCGGTGATTTCGCCGAGCGCGTGCTGGGCCTGGCGCAGTTCCTCGGCGGCGAGTTCGCCGGCGCGGGTGCTGGCGAGGGCGTGGGCGGTGTGGTCGAGGTGGGCATGCACGGCTTCGAGCGCGAGCACGTGGCGGCGGCGTGCGCTGAAGGCGCCTTCGCCGCTGCCGGCACCGGCAAGTAGCTTCAGGTGTTCGCGCAAGGCGTCGAGACCGTCGCCGGTTTTCGCGGAGGCCCACAGCCAGCGGATACCGTCGCGGGTTTCCGCATGCGGCGCGGTGTGGGCGAGGTCGATCTTGTTGACGAGCACCACGCACTCGGCACCGGCGGGCAGGGCGTCGAACAGGGTGAGGTCGGCGGCGGCGAAGTCGGCATCGGTGACCAGCAGGGCGGCGTCGGCGCGGGCGAGTTCGCCGTGGGCGCGGCGCACGCCTTCGCGTTCGACTTCGTCGTCGGTGTCGCGCAGGCCGGCGGTGTCGGCGAGTTCCAGCGCCACGCCGTCGAGCGCCACGCTTTCGCGCAGCACGTCGCGGGTGGTGCCGGCGATGGCGGTGACGATGGCGCGTTCGCTGCCGGCGAGCGCGTTGAGCAGGCTGGACTTGCCCGCGTTGGGGCGGCCCACGATGGCCACGCGCAAGCCGTCGTTGAGACGCAGGCCGCGTTGCGCTTCGCGCAGCAGTTCGGCGAGTTCGGTGCGCAGTGCGTCGAGTTGACGCGCGATGGCGGGGTCGGCGAGGAAGTCGATTTCCTCCTCGGGGAAGTCGATCGCGGCCTCGATGTGCACGCGCAGCGCGATCAAGGATTGCAGCAGCGCCTTGACCTTGCGCGAGAACACGCCTTCCATCGAGCGCAGCGCGGCGCGCGCGCCGGCCTGCGAGCGCGCAGCGATCAGGTCGGCCACGGCTTCGGCCTGGGCGAGGTCGAGCTTGCCGTTGAGAAAGGCGCGCTCGGTGAATTCGCCGGGACGCGCCAGCCGCGCGCCGAGTTCGCAGACCCGGCGCAGTAGTGCATCGAGCAGCACGGCGCTGCCGTGGCCTTGCAGCTCCAGCACATGCTCGCCGGTGTAGGAGGCGGGGGCGGGGAAGTGCAGCAGCAGGCCGTGGTCGATCGGCTCACCCTGCGCGTCGCGGAAGCAAGCGAAGTGCGCGTGGCGCGGTTGCGGTGCACGGCCCAGCAGGACTTGCGCGATCGCCGGCACCTGCGGCCCCGACACGCGCAGTACGCCCACGCCGGCGGCACCCGGCGCACTGGCGATGGCGGCGATGGTGTCGGTGGGTTGCGCGGTCATGCAGGGAGCTTCACGAGTCGTGCCGTTGGTTGGACGAAGGTTTTGCCGCACGCATTGTCCTTCGACTTCCTCGCTCCTCAAAGTTGCAGCCATCCATGGCTGCTCCCCGCGTGCGCCGCTGCGCGGCTACGCTCAGGACGAACGGGTCAACTTGCCCCTGCACCGTTCTCCCTGAGCGTAGCCGCGCAGCGGCGGAGTCGAAGGGCGAGTCAAAGCCGGAGTTTACAAACGAAGACGGCCGCGGCGGTTGCCCGGCGCGGCCGCTTCAATTGAAAGTGCAACCAGGGATGGCTGCCCGTTTGATTCTCGCGATCAGGGACGATCGCAAGGATCAACCATCAGGCCGCCTTGGCCGCCGCTTCCTCGCGATCCACGTGGTGGGTGATCCACCACTGCTGGCCGAGGCCGACCAGGCCGTTCACGGCGTAGTAGAGGCACAGGCCCGCGGGGAAGAAGGCGAACATCACCGTGAACAGCAGCGGCATCACCTTCATCATCTTCGCCTGGGTGGGGTCCATGCCCACGGTGGCCGGGTTCAGCCACTGCGTGCCCAGCATCACCAGCGCGTAGATGATCGGCAGGATGTAGTACGGATCGGGCGCGCTGAGGTCGGGCATCCACAGGAACGGCGCGTGGCGCAATTCCAGCGAGTACTCCAGCACGTAGAACAGGCCGTAGAACACCGGCAGCGTGATCAGCACCGGGAAGCAACCCGCCATCGGGTTGACCTTCTCCTTCTTGTACAGCTCCATCTGCGCCTGCTGCAGCTTCACCTTGTCGTCGCCGTAGCGCTCCTTGAGCGCCTGCACGCGCGGCGCCAGCTTGCGCATCTTCGCGCTGGAGCGGTACTGCATCGCGGTGAGCTTCCAGGTGGCGGCCTTGATCGCGAGCACCAGCAGGATGATCGCCAGGCCCCAGTTCTTCACGAGGGAGTGGAAGAACGAGAGGATGCCGTGCATCGGCACGGCGATCGCCTTGAACATGCCGTAGTCGATGGTGAGGTCCAGCCCCGGCGCGATCGCGTCAAGCTTGCCCTGCACATTCGGGCCCACGTAGAGGCGCGCCTTGGCGTCCACGCTCTGCCCCGGCGCCACGCTGAGCGTGGGGCCGATCGCGCGGATCAGGTAACGCGGGTGCGCGCTGCCCGGGTTCACCGTGTCGGTGGCGTAGTGCAAGGTGTCGCCGGCCGGCGGGATCCACGCCGCGAAGAAGTACAGCCGCAGCATCGCCGCCCAGCCGTTCTTGAAGTCGCCGTTGAGCGTGTCCTTGGGCTCGCTGAAGTCCTTGAACGGCAGCTTCTCGAACTTCTCGCCGGTGTACCACGCGGCGCCCTGGAAGCTGCGCGACTCGGGATCGGAGATGTTCTTCAGCCAGTTGCCGGTGTGCGGCGGCTCGGTGCGCAGCAGCTGGGTGTAGGCGTTGCCCTGCCAGGCCGTACTGCCGCCGTTCGCGATCTTCTGGTCCAGCGCGATGACGTAGCTGCCGCGGGTGAAACGGTAGGTCTTGGTGACGGTGAGGCCCTTGGCGTCCTGCCAAGTCAGCGGCACGTCCAGCTCGTTCTGGCCCGGCGCCAGCGTGTAGCTGGATTGCGCGGCGGCGAACGCGGCGAGATGGTTCGGCTGGTCCGCGGCCACGGGATCGCTGCTGCTGACCAGGCCGTTCTGCGCCACGAAGTAATGCGTGTCGGTGTTGTCGAACAAGGTGACCGGCGCGGGGTTCGGATCCTTGTGCGTGCGCGGCGCCACCGGGTAGTCGAGCAGTTGCGCCTGCACCAGGCTGCCGCCACGGGTGTCGATGGTGAGGCGCAGCACGTCGGTGGTGACCGTGACCAGCGACGAGGGCGCGTTCGCGCCGGCGGCGTTGCTGATCGCAGGCGCCGCGGTCGCGCTGCCGGGCTGGGCGTTCGGCACGCCGGGCGCGCTGGCCGCGTTCGCGACGCTGCTGCTCGTGGCGGGCGCCGGCGGCGGCGTCAGGTAGTCCTTCTCCCAGGCCATGAACAGGAAGTAGGCCACGGCGAGCAGGGCGAACAGGAGGAAATTGCGGGTCTGGTTCATCGGCTCACGGATCCGGACGACGCCACGCAGCACGCGGCCACAGGGGAAAGGGAAAGGTCAACGCGCGATTGTGGCGGCGGCATCCATCGGCATCAATGGTGCGGATCGGATGCCGCGGGCGCGGCGGCGGGCGGCGGCGCCAGCCGGATCGCCGCGAGGCGTTGCCACAGCGCGTCGGCTTCGGCCAGCAGCTCCGCACCCGGCAGGCCGGCGGCCACGTCGCGCGCCATCACCACGACGTCCACCGGCGGCAACTGGTCGCGGATGCGGCGGAACGATTCGCGCAGCAGGCGCTTCAGCCGGTTGCGTTCCACCGCGCGCTTGGACACCCGCTTGGAAATCGCCAGGCCCAACCGCGCATGCCCCAGTCCGTTGGGCCGGTAGCGCACATGAAAACAGCGGCCGCCGAGGCGACCGCTGCTCGTGCGCAACGCTGCGAAGTCGCCGGCCAGACGCAGCCGCAACTCGCGCGGCAGGCCGGCAGGGTGCATGGCGCGCGCGCCGCTTACGGGATCAGGCGCTTGCGGCCCTTGGCACGGCGGGCGTTGAGGATCTTGCGACCGTCGGCGGTGGCCATGCGGGCACGGAAGCCGTGGGTGCGAGCGCGCTTGAGCTTGCTGGGCTGGAAGGTCCGCTTCATGGCGTGGCTCCGAAGGGAAGTGTATGTGGATAAAAAGGTTGGAAATTATGCGGGGCTGCGGGCTGTGATGTCAAATCGGCGCGGTTTGCCGGGCAAAGCGCCGGGCCGCGACTTGTGGATATCCGTGTGGACGAATCGGGGATCGGCAGGCTGGAGCGTGCTGCTAGACTTGTCCGTCCACCCCGCGCGCAAGCGCCCCTGCCTGTGGACGAGAAACATTCATGAGTGAGTTGTGGCGGCGCTGCCTGGAGCGTCTGGAAGGCGAATTGAGCGCCGAGGATCTGCATACCTGGCTGATGCCGCTGCAGGCCCGCGAGGACGACACCGGGCTGGCCCTGTTCGCTCCCAACCCGTACACGCTGGACACGGTGCGCGAGCGCTACCTGGCGCAGATCACCCTGCTGCTCCGCCAACTGGCCGGCCGCGAGTTGCCGGTGCGTCTGGAAGTGGGTTCCAGCGCGCCGCGTGCCGCCGCCAGGCCCGCCGCCGCGCCACGTGCCGGCGCGGTGGCCGAGCCGGCCGCGGTGCCCGCGCCGGCGTTCAACCACAACCTCGACCCGCACTACACCTTCGAGACCTTCGTCGAGGGCAAATCCAACCAGCTGGGCAAGGCCGCCGCGATGCAGGTGGCGCAGAACCCCGGCCGCGCCTACAACCCGTTGCTGCTGTACGGCGGCACGGGCCTGGGCAAGACCCATCTGATGCACGCGGCCGGCAACCTGATGCGGCAGAACAACCCGGCGTGCAAGGTGCTGTACCTGCGCTCGGAGCAGTTCGTGGGATCGATGATCGAGGCGCTGCGCACCAAGAGCATGGACCAGTTCAAGCTGCGCTTCCGTTCGGTGGACGCGTTGCTGATCGACGACATCCAGTTCTTCGCGGGCAAGGACACCACGCAGGAGGAGTTCTTCCACACCTTCAACGCGCTGTTCGAATCCAAGCAGCAGATCATCCTCACCTGCGACCGTTATCCCAAGGAAGTGGACAAGCTGGAGCCGCGGCTGAAGTCGCGCCTGGGCTGGGGCTTGTCGGTGGCGATCGAGCCGCCGGACTTCGAGACACGCGCGGCGATCCTGCTGGCCAAGGCGCAGGACAAGGGCGTGGCGGTGGACGCGCATGTGGCGATGCTGCTGGCCAAGCGCATCCGCTCGAACGTGCGCGACCTGGAAGGCGCGCTCAACACGCTGGCGGCGCGCGCGAACTTCTACGGCAAGCCGATCACCATCGACTTCGCCGAGGAAACCCTGCGCGACCTCCTGGCCACGCATGCCCAGGCGGTGACGGTGCCGAACATCCAGAAGATCACCGCCGAATACTTCAACGTGCGCCTGCAGGATCTGCTCTCCAAGCGGCGCGTGCGCTCGCTGGCGCGGCCGCGGCAGATGGCGATGGCGCTGTCCAAGGAACTCACCGACCACAGCCTGCCCGAGATCGGCGAGGCCTTCGGCGGGCGCGACCACACCACGGTGCTGCACGCCTGCCGCACGATCAAGAAGCTGTGCGAGGCCGACGCGCGCATGCGCCAGGACTGGGAACAGCTGATCCGCACCCTTACCGGTTGAGTTTTTCGCCCGGCATGCGCACAAGTTCTTGATAAGCTGGGTGGGAAGCTGTGGATAATGCGTGGACGAACGAGGCGGCAAAGTTATCCACATTCCGCCCACTTCGAAAGCACGGCTTTCCGCACACCTTGGAAACCAGGCAACACAATGATTTTCAAAGTATAAACGGCGAGAAAAAGTTATCCACGCCGCCTACAACAACCACCAACTTCTTTTCAAAGACAGAACAGCAGGCATAGGGGACGCGCAGACATGCAATTCAGCATCCAACGAGAAGCTCTGCTCAAGCCGCTGCAACAGGTCGTTGGCGTGGTGGAACGCCGGCAGACCCTGCCGGTACTGGCCAACCTGCTGGTCAAGGTCGCCGACGGGCAACTGTCCCTGACCGGCACGGACCTGGAAGTGGAAATGATCGCCACCACGGCGGCTGACAAGCTGGCCGACGGCGAGATCACCATCCCGGCGCGCAAGTTCTTCGACATCGTGCGCGCGTTGCCCGACGGCGCCAACATCGAGCTCAAGCTCAACGGCGACCGCGTGGCGTTGAACGCGGGCCGCAGCCGCTTCACCCTGACCACCTTGCCGGCCAGCGAATTCCCCACCATCGACTCGATCGAACTGGTGGAAAAGGTCAGCCTGCCGGAAGAGGCGCTGCGCGACCTGATGGAGCGCACCGCATTCGCGATGGCGAACCAGGACGTGCGCTACTACTTGAACGGCATGCTGCTGGACCTGCAGGAGCACAGCCTGCGTTGCGTGGCCACCGATGGCCACCGACTCGCGATGAAGGAAACCAGTCTGGCCACCTCGGTGCAGGCGCGCCGGCAGATCATCATTCCGCGCAAGGGCGTCAACGAGCTGATCGGCCTGCTGGAACCGGGCGAGGGTGAGGTGGAGCTGGAATTCGGCCGCAACCACCTGCGCGTGCGTCGCGGCGGCGTCACCTTCACCTCCAAGCTGATCGACGGCCGTTTCCCCGATTACGAGGCGGTGATCCCGCTGGGCGCCGACAAGACCGCCATCCTGGATCGCGAGGTGCTGCGCGGCGCGCTGCAGCGCGCCGCGATCCTGTCCAACGAAAAGTACCGCGGCGTGAAGCTGGAGCTGTCCCCGGGCAAGCTGCGCATCGTGGCGCACAACCCCGAGCAGGAAGAAGCCGTGGAAGAGGTCGAGGCCGACACCCACGTCTCCGATCTCGCGGTCGGTTTCAACGTGGGTTATCTGCTGGATGCGCTGTCCGCGCTGCGTGGCGACCAGGCCAGGCTGAGCCTGCGCGACGCGCAGTCCAGTTGCCTCGTGCAGGAACACGATGGCGAGCAGGCCCGCCACGTGATCATGCCCTTGCGCCTCTGACGCATGCGGTCGGTCGGACACGGCAAAAACGAGCAACGCCGGAGTCGTCGCCAGACGCTCCGGCGTTCTTGCTTTGGGTATGGGCCGGCATGAGGCTGGAACGCCTGCGCATCCAGGGTCTGCGTTGCCTGCACGAGGTCGATCTGACGCTCGCGCCCGGCCTCAACGTCTTCGTGGGCGCGAACGGGGCGGGCAAGACCAGCGTGCTGGAGGCGGTGTTCCTGCTCTCGCATGCGCGCTCGTTCCGGAGTGGGGCACGGGAGGCCTTGCTGTGCCGTGGTGCCGCGCGTCTTTCCGTGTTCGCGGAGTTGCGGCAATCGGGCGACCGGCTGTTGCGCGTCGGACTGGGTCGCGAAGCTTCCCGCTGGGAGGCGCGGCTGGAAGGCGAGGGTGCAAATCTCGGTGCATTGATCGCCGAGTGCGCCGTGACCTGCTTCGAACCCGGTTCGCATGCCTTGATCGCTGGCAGTGCCGAGGAGCGCCGCCGTTTCCTCGACTGGGGTGTGTTCCACGTGGAACATGCTTTCCTGGATGCCTGGCGGCGCTACCAGCGCGCCCTGAAGCAGCGCAACAGTCTGCTGCGCGCGGGGACGGAACCGGGCTCACCGCTGTATGCGCCATGGGAAACCGAGCTGGCCGGCCTTGCAGACTGGATCGATGGTCATCGCCGCGGCTATCTGGATCGCCTGCGTCCCCAGTTGCACGCCAGCGTCGCCGCCTTGCTGCCGGAACTGGGTGAGCCCGACTTGCGTTATCGAAGGGGCTGGTCCGAGGAAGCAGATCTGCGCGGACAACTGGAGGCCCAGCGGGGCCGCGACCTCGCCCGAGGGCATACCAGCCTCGGCGCACACCGCGCGGACTGGACACTGGCCTTCGAACACGCGCCGCAGCGCGAACACCTGTCCCGCGGTCAGGAAAAGCTCGCCGCGCTGGGCTGCATGCTGGCGCAGGCGCGGCTATACGCCGAGCAGCACGGCGACTGGCCGATCATCTGTCTCGACGACCTCGCGTCCGAACTGGACGAGGCGCACCAGGCCGCGGTGATCGCCCAGCTTGCGGAGAGCGGGGCGCAGGTGCTGGTGACCGGCACCGACTTGCCGGCGCCCTTGCGCGGCTTGCCGTACCGCCTGTTCCACGTGGAACAGGGCCGCCTGACGCCCCTGCTATAATCGAGGATTGCACCGCAGCTCAACGGCTTGCAGGCCGCGTCTGCCGCACCACCAGGAACCGGAAGTCGCATGAACGAACCCACCAACGAATCGCATTACGACTCCAGCAACATCAAGGTGCTGAAAGGCCTGGAAGCGGTCCGCAAGCGCCCCGGCATGTACATCGGCGACACCGACGACGGCACCGGCCTGCACCACATGGTGTTCGAGGTGGTCGACAACGCGATCGACGAGGCGCTGGCGGGCTACTGCGACCATGTGATCGTGATCATCCACGACGACGGCTCCGTCAGCGTCAACGACAACGGCCGCGGTATCCCGGTGGACATCCATCCGGAGGAGGGTCGTTCCACCGCCGAGGTGGTGATGACCGTGCTGCACGCGGGCGGCAAGTTCGACGCGAACTCCTACAAGGTCTCCGGCGGCCTGCACGGCGTGGGTGTGTCGGTGGTGAACGCACTCAGCGAGCACCTGTGGCTGACGATCTACCGTGACCGCCTGGAACACCAGCAGGAGTACTCGCTGGGCGAGCCGCTGTACCCGTTGAAGGTCGTGGGCCCGTCGGATCGGCGCGGGACCACGGTGCGCTTCCTGCCCAGCCCGCTGACCTTCTCGAACATCGAGTTCCATTACGAGATCCTGGCCAAGCGCCTGCGCGAGCTGGCCTTCCTCAACTCCGGCGTCACCATCGATCTCTACGACGAGCGCGGGGAGGGGCGGCACGACACCTTCGCCTACCAGGGCGGCATCCGCTCCTTCGTGCAGCACCTGGCCCAGCTGAAGACCGCGCTGCACCCGAACGTGATCAGCCTCGGCGCCCAGCAGGACGGCATCACCATCGAACTGGCGATGCAGTGGACCGACTCGTACAACGAGACGATGTTCTGCTTCACCAACAACATCCCGCAGCGCGATGGCGGTACCCACCTCACCGGCTTCCGCGCCGCGCTGACCCGCTCGCTGCAGGCCTACATCGAGAAGGAAGGCCTGGCGAAGAACGCCAAGGTCGCGCTGTCCGGCGACGACATGCGCGAAGGCCTGATCGCCGTGCTGTCGGTGAAGGTGCCCGACCCGAAGTTCTCCTCGCAGACCAAGGACAAGCTGGTCTCCTCCGAGGTGAAGACCGCGGTGGAGCAGGCGGTCAACGAGAAGCTGGGCGAATTCCTGCTGGAGCACCCGAACGAGGCCAAGGCGATCGCCTCCAAGGTGGTGGACGCCGCCCGCGCCCGCGAGGCCGCGCGCAAGGCGCGCGAGATGACCCGCCGCAAGGGCGCGCTGGACATCGCCGGCCTGCCTGGCAAGCTCGCCGACTGTCAGGAGAAGGATCCGGCGTTGTGCGAACTGTTCCTGGTCGAGGGCGACTCCGCCGGCGGCTCGGCCAAGCAGGGCCGCAACCGCAAGACCCAGGCCGTGCTGCCGCTGAAGGGCAAGATCCTCAACGTCGAGAAGGCGCGCTTCGACAAGATGCTGTCCTCGGCCGAGGTCGGCACGCTGATCACCGCGCTGGGTACCGGCATCGGCAAGGAGGACTACAACCCCGACAAGCTGCGCTACCACCACATCATCATCATGACCGACGCGGACGTGGACGGCTCGCACATCCGCACCCTGCTGCTGACCTTCTTCTACCGCCAGATGCCGGAGCTGATCGAGCGCGGCCACGTCTACATCGGCCTGCCGCCGCTGTACAAGCTCAAGCAAGGCAAGCAGGAGCTGTACTTGAAGGACGACGCGGCGCTGAATGCCTACCTGATCTCCAGCGCGGTGGACAACGCCGAACTGGTGGCCGACCCGCATGCGCCGGCGATCACCGGTGCGGCGCTGGAGAAGCTGCTGCGTGATTACCAGGGCGCGCTGGACCAGATCGAGCGCCTCGGCCACCGCTTCGACACCAGCGTGCTGTCGGCGCTGCTGGAGCACACGCCGATCACGCCGGAGCGCTGGGCCGATCCGGCCGCGATGCAGGTCTGGCTGGACGGCGTTGCGCAGCGTCTCGCCGCCAGCGGGCTGGGCAAGCCGCGTTACCGGTTGTCGCTGCGCCCCGCGCAGGGCGAGCAGCCCGCGGCGATCGAGGTGGTGCGCGACCAGCACGGCCTCAGCCACACCTTGCTGCTGCCGCAGCCGTTCTTCGCCGGCGCCGAGTTTCGCCCGATCCTCCATGTGAGCCAGCAGCTGGCCGGACTGATCCAGGCCGAGGCGGTGGTTCGCCGCGGCAACGCCACGCGCGGTGTCGTCTCGTTCGCCGAGGTGCGCGGCTGGCTGCTGGACGAGGCGAAGAAGGGCCGCACCATCCAGCGCTTCAAGGGCCTGGGCGAAATGAACCCGGAGCAGCTGTGGGAGACCACGGTGAACCCGGAGACCCGCCGCATGCTGCAGGTCGGCATCGAGGATGCGTTTGCCGCCGACCAGATGTTCTCGATGCTGATGGGCGAAGCGGTGGAACCGCGCCGCGACTTCATCGAGGCGAATGCGCTGAAGGTGGCGAACCTCGATATCTGAGCGACGACGCGGCAGGGTTCCGACCCTGCCGCGCGGCCGCCTGCGCCGGCGACCATCCATGCATCAGTGCGCAATGCTTCACGCGTGCGGTGTGACCGCGGTTCCGGTGCGATTCGCTTGCGGCACAGGCCGGAAATGTCGGTCAATTCGCCGGCGTATGGGTTGCTTTCACGCAAGTCATTGATCTGACAAGAGCTTTCTTGCCGCAATGCAACTTGTCACGCACGCACCGCACAAGGTAGTCTCAGCGATCCCCTGCGCACCATGCATTGCGTAAAACCCGGACACCGAGGATCGTCATGAAGCACACGCCCCTGTTCACGATGCTGGCCGGCGCCGCGCTCGCGTTCACCTTCGCCGCCGCTCCCGTCCATGCGGACAAGGCATCGAAAGACAAACCGGCGGTGCAGTATCCGAACACCGCGCGTGTCGCGCCGAAGCTCGACCTGACCAGCGAGAAGGAACAGAAGGCGCTGAACGAGGGCCTGGACGCGGTGAACGCCGGTGACAAGGCCAAGGCCGAGCAGATCCTCCAGCCCATCGTCGACGGCAGCAAGAGCAAGTACGCGCAGGCGATCGCGTTGCAGGGTCTCGCCAACGTCACCTACAACGCGGGTGACGTGAAGGCTGCGATTCCGCTGCTGAAGCGCTCGATCGACAACGGCGTGATGCCGAACGACACCTACTTCCAGCTGATGTACGAACTGGCCCAGCTGTACGCCGCCGACCAGCAGTACCAGGCTTCGCTGGACACCGTCGCGAAGTGGCGCGCCGATGGCAAGAAGGAAACCGCCGACTCCTACGGCCTGGAAGGCATGGACTACTACCGCCTCGAGAAGTACCCCGAGGCGATCGCGGCCATCCAGAAGGCCAAGACGCTCACCGACAAGCCGCAGGATTCCTGGAACCAGATCCTGATGGCCAGCTACGCCGAATCCGGCAAGGGTGGCGATGCGGCGAAGATGGCCGTCGACGAATACCAGAAGAACCCCACCGACAGTGGCATGCTGCACAACGCCAGCGCGATCCTGCTGCAGCAGCAGGACTACGCCGGCGCGATCAAGGTGCTGGAGCAGGGCCGCGCGAACGGCGCGCTGAAGGACGAGGGCGACTGGATCAACCTGGTCAAGGCCTATCTGCTGCAGGCACAGAACGGCGGCGATCCCAAGAGCGGCAGCGCCAAGGCGCTGGCCGCCTTCGACGACGGCGTGGCCAAGGGCGCGATCAAGCCCAGCGCCGCGAACTACAAACTGGCCGGCGATGCCTCGGTGATCGGCGAGAACGACGCCAAGGCGATCAGCTACTACCAGAAGGGCGCGGCGCTGGCCAGCGACGGCGAGCTCGATGTCGCGCTGGGTCGCGTCTACTTCCAGGACCAGAAGTTCTCCGACGCGCGCAAGTACCTCAAGCAAGGCCTCGCCAAGGGCGTCCAGCACAAGGGACAGGCCTACATGGTGCTCGCCGAGACGGAGCGTCAGCTGAAGGACAAGCCCGCCGCGGTCACCGCCATGATGGAAGCCGCCAAGGACCCGGAAACCGCCAGCAAGGCCAAGGACTGGCTGAGCAAGGCGCACGTGGGCAAGTGACTGCCAGGCAAGGAAACGTGGGGCGGATGGACGTCCATCTGCGTGCCCCGCGAGCGCTATACAAAAGCCAGATGCTGTTGTACCGTTGAAACCTTCCCTGCGTAACCCCAGCGGCGCGCCCCGTCCATATGCCGGACGGGACTTGCCGGATCGGCGGCGACGCTTTCTCCGTTCCCAGCTCCAGATAGTGACAGATGGCCTCTAGTACCGAAGACACAGGACGCGAAGAGGGGTTCAGTTGGAAACGAACCCTGGCGTTGGCGTTCGCCATCGGCCTGCATGCTTTCGCGTTTCTGATCCTGCTCGCGCCCATGGCGCCACCCGGACAGAAGCACGAGAAGAAAGAGCAGATCGTGCAGGTGAATTTCATCGAGCCGCCGCCGCCGCCGCCGCCGCCGCCGCCACCGCCGCCGGAGCCGCCCAAGCAACCGCCGCCGAAGATCATCCAGCAGGTGATCCCGCCGCCGACCCCGCCGCCGCCGGCTCCGCCGCCGCCGGTGGCAGAGGTGTCGCAGAATGCGGTCGCTGCGGCGCCGCCGGCCCCGCCGGCGCCACCCGCTCCGCCCGCCGACATCAGCGCTGGCCAGGATCTCAGCTACAACAGCCGGATCCAGCCGCGTTATCCGCCACAGGCCATCCGCCAGCGCCATGAAGGCACGGTGGTCCTGCTGATCCTGGTGGGTGTCGACGGTGCGCCGAAGGACATCAAGGTCGACAAGTCCAGCGGATACCACGAGCTTGATCGCGCGGCGATCGAAGCGGCCGGCAAGTGGCGCTTCAATCCCGAGGTCAAGAACGGCAAGAAGGTGGAAGGCTACGCACGCGTTCCGGTCACCTTCAACCTCAACAACCTGTAAATCCCCGTTACGACCTCTACAGTTCACGCTTGACTTCCCAAGGGTAGCGTTATGTTCCTACAGACTCCTGCACCGACCGATGCCGCCGCCCAGGTGGCGGGCAACTCCAACGCCGAAGCCATGAAGCAGATGGGCTTCGCCAACCTCGCCCAGGGTTTCGACTGGCTGGGTTGGGTGGTGTTCATCACCCTGGTGGTGATGTCCTTCCTGTCCTGGTACTTCATCATCGCCAACACCATCCGTAACGGCTTGGTGAAGTCGCGCGCCGATGGCGTGATCAACGGCTTCTGGAACAATCCGTCCACCCAGGACGCGATCCGCGAGCTGGAAGGCCAGCCCAAGGGCGAACCGTTCTCGAAGATCGCGCTGGAAGCCGCCTCGGCGGTGGCCCATCACCAGCAGGCCAACAAGGGTGGCTTGGCCGAGTCGCTGAGCCGTTCCGAGTTCGTCGACCGTGCGCTGCGCCAGGCGGTGGCCCGCGAGAGCCTGCGCCTCGAAGGCGGCCAGACCCTGCTCGCCACCGTCGGTTCGTCGGCGCCGTTCGTCGGTCTGCTCGGTACCGTGTGGGGCATCTACCACGCCCTGATCGGCATCGCCGCCAGCGGCAACGCCTCGATGACCGCCGTGGCCGGCCCGGTGGGCGAGGCGCTGATCATGACCGCGATCGGTCTGTTCACCGCGATCCCGGCGCTGCTCGCGTTCAACTTCTTCAACCGGTCGAACCGCGTCATCTTTGCCCGTTTCGACGAGTTCGCGCACGACCTGCACGACTTCTTCGCGACCGGTTCGCGCGTCGAGTGAGGGCCTGACCCATGGCAATGAGCGTCGGAGGCAATACCGGCGGTCCGGTTTCGGAGATCAACGTCACGCCGCTGGCGGACGTGATGCTGGTGCTGCTGATCATCTTCATGATCACGGCGCCGCTGATGTCCCATCCGATCACCGTCACGGTGCCGATCGCCAATCCCAAGACCAGCGAGGCGAAGGCGCCGGAAACCCCGCCGCTGGACCTGGCGATCAAGGAAGACGGTTCGATGTACTTCCAGGATCAGCAGATCACCGAGGCCAGCCTGAAGCAACAGCTGGCGGTGGCGGCACAGAAGCAGCCACAGCCGGAGCTGCAGATCCGCGCCGAGAAGGCGATCGAGTGGAAGATCGTGCGCAAGGTCATCAGTGATGCCAAGGGCCAGGGCATGGTGCACGTCGGCTTCATGACCACCGCGCCGGCGAAGGAGTAAGCAGTCATGGCCTTTTCCACCAAAGCCTCGTCGGGTCCGATGGCGGACATCAACATCACGCCGTTGATCGACGTGATGCTGGTGCTCCTGATCATCTTCATGGTCACCGCGCCGATCCCGCTGGAGAAGATCAAGATCGATCTTCCGCAGCCGAACCCGAACCAGATCCAGCCGCAGAACCCGCCCGAGCCGATCAATCTCAAGATCGACCAGGGCGGCGCGTTCTACTGGAACGACACGCCGGTGGACGAGCTGGGCCTCAAGGCGCAGTTCGCGGTGATCGCCCAGCAGACCAACCAGCCGGAAATCCAGATCAAGGCCAACGACGCCACCGCCTACCAGTACGTCGCTACCGTGCTGGCCGACGCGAAGCAGTACAACCTGGTCAAGATCGGATTCACCGACAGCGACCAGTAAGGCCGCGACGTCGGACAACAGCGTTACCCGCGCCAACCCCCGCCCCGTGCGGGGGTTGGCGTTTGTGGGATCAAGAGCGGTTACCGGAGCGACCGCAGGAGCGGTCGTAGGAGCGGCTTCAGCCGCGATTCCCCGCCGGTCGCGGCTGAAGCCGCTCCTACGCGCACAGGATTCAGCGCAGGATCTGCAGGTAGTTGCGCACCGTGGTGGCCAGGCCCTCATACAGCGCCTCGCCGATCAGCGCGTGGCCGATCGACACTTCGGCCAGCCCGGGGATCGCGGCCTTGAACGTGCCGAGGTTCGCCTGGCTGAGGTCGTGGCCTGCGTTCACCGCCAGTCCCGCCTGTTGTGCCAGACGCGCGGTGGCGGCGCAAGTCGCGAGCACGGCGTCGGGCTCGCCTTCGGCGAAGGCCTCGGCGTAGGGACCGGTGTAGAGCTCGATGCGCCGCACGCCGATTGCCTTCGCCGCCGCGAAATCCTGGTTGCCGGCATCGACGAACAGGCTGACCCGGCAATCGAGCGCGTTGAGCTCGTCCACCAGCGGGCGCAGCCGATCGAGGTCGCGCGACAGGTCGAAGCCGTGGTCGGAGGTGATCTGGCCGTCGCCGTCCGGCACCAGGGTCACTTGGGTGGGACGTACCTCGCGCGCCAGCGCGATCAGGCCGGGATAGTCGCCGCGCGGCGCGGCGAACGGGTTGCCCTCGATGTTGTATTCCACCCGGCCGCGCAGCATCGCGGCCAGTGCGCGCACGTCATCGGGGCGCACGTGGCGCAGGTCGGGCCGCGGATGCACGGTGATGCCGCCGCAACCGTTCTCGATGCAGGTCTGCGCCGCGCGGCAGATGTCGGGCTCGTGGCCGCCGCGCGAGTTGCGCAGCACGGCGATCTTGTTGAGATTGACGCTGAGCAGGGTCATGGCGGTGGTCCGTCACGAGGGAAAGAACGCCACACTGCCGCTATCGGGTCGCGTCGGCAAGCGCGAATCGGCGGATGCGTCGCGGCGCACCGCGCCAGGCCAGCGCGGCGCATGCGTCGTCGCCCACGTCCAGCGGCTGCAGTTGCCACGCGGCGGGGTCCTCGCCGTCCAGCCACTGCAGCGCCAGCCCGGCCGCCTCGCGCCGGAACGCCAGCCGGTCCAGCCCGAACGCGAGGCCGCGGCCCAGCGCCTTCAGCACCGCCTCGCGCGCGGTCCACAGCTCGAGGAAGGCCGTGCGCCGTTCGGCCTCGTCCAGCGTGCCCAGCCAGCCGGCTTCCTCGGCCGTGAAGAAACGCTGCGCAATCTCCAGCGCATTCGCGCGAGTGCGGCGCTGTTCCAGGTCGATGCCTGGTGCGAGGCCGCGCGCCAGCGCCACCAGTGCCTGCTCGCCGCTGTGCGACCAGTTGAAGTCGAGCACACCGCCATGGAGTGGATCCAGGGCAGGCCGGCCGTGTTCGTTAGCCACCAGTCGCACCTCGCCCGACGCGATGCCGAGGTAGCCCGCAAGCAGGGCCAGCAGGGGTTCGCGCCCCGCTCCCTTCGGCCGCCGCAACCGCCAGACATGAATCTCGTCAGCGTGCAGGGGCTCTGCTACTTTCGCGGGCAGGAATCCGTCGATGGCGTGCATGCGCGCATGCTGACGGACAAGCGCCGCCGCGCACAAGCCGGCGGCGCGCAACGTCGATTTCCGGGGAGGCACGCTTGATCGCCGGCTGGCTGCTGCTGCTCGTTGCGCTGCTCTACGTGGGTTTGCTCTACGGCGTGGCCTGGGCGGGCGACCGGCGTCCGCTGTACCCGCGCCAGCCGCGCCTGCGGCCCATCGTCTACAGCCTCGCGCTCGCGGTGTACTGCTCGTCGTGGACGTTCTACGGCGCGGTGGGCACGGCCGCGCGCGAGGGCCTGGGCTACCTGCCGATCTACCTGGGGCCGGTGCTGCTGTTCGTGTTCGGCTTCGGCCTGCTGCGCCGGCTGGTGGAGGTGGCGCAACAGCGCAACATCACCTCGATCGCCGACTTCATCGGCGCGCGCTACGGCAAGTCGCACGGGCTGGCCGCCGTGGTGGCGGTGATCGCGGTGGTGGCGGTGCTGCCGTACATCGCGCTGCAGCTGAAGGCGGTGGCGATGTCGTTCGCGGTGCTGGGCGGCAGCACGCCGGGACTGCGCGGCGCGGTCGCGACGGATCCCGCGCTGTGGTGCGCCGGCCTGCTCGCGGTGTTCGCGATACTGTTCGGCACGCGCAGCATCGATGCCACCGAGCACCACCATGGCCTGATGCTGGCGGTGGCGCTGGAGTCGCTGATCAAGCTGGTGGCGTTCGTCGCGTTGGCGTGGTTCGCCCTGCGCCACGGGCCGGGACTGGCCGCCACCGCGAGCCTGCCGCTGCGGCATCCCGGCGACGGCCTCTCGGCTGGCTTCCTCGCGCAGACGCTGCTCGCGTTCTTCGCGATGTTCTGCCTGCCGCGGCAGTTCCAGATCGGCGTCGTGGAATGCGAGGACCCGCGCGACCTGCATCGCGCGCGCTGGATGTTTCCGCTGTACATGCTGGCGATCATGCTGGCGGTGCTGCCGATCGTGGCCACCGGCACGCGGTTGCCGGCGGTGCGCGATGGCCTCGCCGACGCCTGGGTGCTGAACCTGCCGCTGGCGCTGGGCAACGGCGGCATGGCGATGCTGGCCTTCGTGGGCGGCTTCTCGGCGGCCACCGGCATGGTGATCGTGGCGGCGGTGGCGCTGTCCACCATGATCAGCAATGACCTGGTGATGCCGGCGCTGCTGCGCGTGCGCCGCCTGCGGCTGGAACACCGCAGCGACCTCTCGCGGCTGGTGTTGCGCGTGCGCCGCGTGGCGATCGTGGCGTTGGCCGCGCTGGCCTACGGCTACTACCGGGTGGTGGCCGACACCGAGAACCTCGCCGCCACCGGCCTGCTCGCGTTCGCCGCGGTGGCGCAGCTGGCGCCCGCCATCGTGGCGGCGTTGTACTGGCGCGGCGCGAGCCGGCGCGGCGTGGCGATCGGCCTCGTCGCCGGCTTCGCGGTGTGGGCCTACACCTTGCTGCTGCCGGCGATGCTGCACGTCGGCAGCTGGCAGCAGGACGGTCCGCTGGGCCTGGGCTGGCTGCGGCCGCAGGCGCTGTTCCATCTCGGCGGCAGCGATCCCTTGCTGCACGGCACGCTGTGGTCGCTGCTGGTCAACGTGGCCTGCCTGGTGTTCATCTCGTTGCGCTGGCGGCCGAACCTGGAGGAACGCCTGCATGCGGCGCTGTTCGTCGCGCCGCATGCGGCCAGCCGTGGCGGCGCGGGCGACTGGCGCGGGCGTGTGGCGGTGGCCGACCTGCGTACCATCGCCACGCGCATCGTGGGCCGCCGCAGCACCGAACGCGCGTTCGCCGAGCACGAACAGCGACGCGGCAAGCCGCTGCAGGCCGGCGAAGCGGCCGACCGCGCGCTGATCCAGCACACCGAGCGCCTGCTCGCCGGCGCGGTCGGCGCGGCCAGCGCGCGGCGCATCCTGATGGGCATGCTGTCCGGCTCGGGCCTGGACATCGCCGAGGCGATGGCGCTGATGGACGAGGCCTCGCAGGAGCTGCGCTTCAACCGCGAGCTGCTGTCCTCCACGCTGGAGAACGTCTCGCAAGGCATCAGCGTGGTCGATGCCGAGATGCGCGTGGTGGCGTGGAACCGGCGCTATCTGGAACTCTTCGGCTACCCCGACGGCATGGTCTACGTGGGCGTGCCGGTGACCGACCTGATCCGCTGGAACGCCGAACACGGCGAATGTGGCCCCGGCGAAGTGGCGGCGCACGTGGCCAAGCGGCTCGGCCACCTGCGCGCGGGCACCCCGCACGTGTTCCAGCGCGTGCGCGCCGACGGCAGCACCATCGAGATGCGCGGACGTGCGCTGCCCGGCGGCGGCTATGTCACCACCTACACCGACGTCACCGCGTACAAGCGCGCCGAGCAGGCGCTGATCGAGGCGAACGAGACGCTGGAGCAGCGCGTGGACCAGCGCACCGCCGAACTCAGCGAGGCGCTGGCCGCCACCGCGCAGGCGCAGCGCACCGCGGAGGCGGCGAACGCGTCCAAGACACGTTTCCTCGCCGCCGCCAGCCACGACCTGCTGCAGCCCTTGAACGCCGCGCGGCTGTTCACCTCCGCGCTGCGCCAGCAATCGGCGCTGGATGCGGAATCGCGGCAACTTGCCGAGCGCATCGACGCCGCGTTCCGTGCCGCCGAGGACCTGCTTGATGCCCTGCTCGATACTTCGCGCCTGGACACCGGCAGCACCCAGCCGGAGATCGGCGACTTCGCGCTGGCCGAACTGTTCGACTCGCTGCAGAGCCAGTTCGCGGTGCTCGCCGAGCAGCGCGGCCTGCGCCTGCGCGTGGCGCCCACGGGGCTCGCCGTGCGCAGCGACCCACAGCTGCTGCGCCGCGTGTTGCAGAACTTCCTCTCCAACGCGCTGCGCTACACCCAGCGCGGCAGCGTGCTGCTGGGCGCGCGCCGCGCCGGCGACGAAGTACGCATCGAAGTGTGGGACACCGGCCCCGGCATCGCCGCCGAACAGCGCGCGCGCGTCTTCGGCGAGTTCCAGCGGCTGGAGCAGCCTTCGCCGTGGGGCGAGAAGGGCCTGGGCCTGGGCCTGTCGATCTGCGACCGCATCGCCGCCATGCTCGACCACCGGCTAGCCTTGCATTCGCGCCCCGGCCACGGCAGCTGCTTCGCGATCGTGGTGCCGCGCGCCGCCGCCGCGCCGCCGCGTCGCCAGGCGGTGCACCGCGGCGGCAGCGACGAGCAGTTGCCGCTCACCGTGCTGTGCCTCGACGACGACGCGGCCATCCTCGACGGCATGCGCGCCCTGCTCGGCCGCTGGGGAGTGGACTGCCGCACCGCGCACGACGTGGCCGCCGCTGCCGCCGAACTGCGTCGCGGCCCGGTGGATCTCATCCTCGCCGACTACCATCTCGCCGACGGCATCGATGGCCTGCAGGCCTTGCAGCAACTGCGCGCCGCCCGCGATCCGCTGCCTCCCGCCGCCCTGATCACCGCCGACGGCAGCAGCGAACTCAAGCAGCGCGCCCGCGCACTGGGTTACCCGTTGCTGCACAAGCCGGTGAAGCCCGCGGCGTTGCGGGCATTGTTGACGGCGCTGGTGAGGAGGTTGGAGGAGCCGGCTACGCGATCAGTCAAGTGAAACGGATCCTGTCCCGGCGTTTTCGCCGAACAGTGCAAAACAGGCCCTTTCGGCCTCCGCGAGGCCAGCCGATGTGAACACGACCGATTTCGACTTGTTTACGGGGTCTTCAATCAGCCCTTTCCGATGCAGACGGGACAATGCCTCCCAGTCGATACCTTTCCAGGCGCGGCATTTTTCGTGCAGCGTCAGATAAAGAAGCCCGAGTACGGCTTCATCGATTCTTTCGCCATCTAGGTTCATGTGGCACCTCCGCGAGTCCAATTCAGCCGGCCCGATCGTGCCAATAGTCGGGTTTGCGGCTGTGGTGCATGACGGCCAGAATCAGGACGTGGTCTTCTTCCACGGCGTACAGCACGCCGTAGGGAAAAGTATGGGTGAGGCAGCGGCGCACTTCGCCTTCCAGCTTCCGCCAGCGGTCGGGAGCTTCGATGATGCGCTGGATCGTGCCTTCGATTTCCTTCGCGAAGCGGGCGCCGAGGCCGGTTTGGCGTTCTTCGTAATGTGTCACCGCTTGCAGATATTCGACGCGAGCCCCGGGATGAAATGCGAAGCGCATCAGCGCTTGACCAAGCGGAGCGCCTCGGCCAGTACTTCCTCGCCCGATAGGGTTTTTACATTGCCGGCGCGAACTTCGGCGAGGCGTCGTTGGGCTTCATCAGCCCAGAGTTGCTGGATTTCGTCGGGCGGCAGGGAATCCAGACTTTCCACGAGAAAATCGGCCAGCTCGGCTCGCTGCGCCGGCGCAAGCTGCAAGGCCTCTTGGGCGATTTTTTGCAGTGTGGCGTTCATGGTTTGACGATACCCGCCGTTCGGCCCGGCCACCAGCTTACAAGCCTTGCTCGCCCTCTTCATCCATCGGCAGCGGCTGCATCGCTCCTGGTTCGACGGCGAGCTGGCTGGCGGCCAGCGCCACCTGGGTGCGGTTGTTGACGCCGAGCTTGCGCATGATCGCGGTCATGTGCGCCTTCACGGTAGCTTCGGAGACGCCGAGTTCCCAGGCGATCTGCTTGTTGAGCAGGCCTTCGGCGATCATCGTGAGCACGCGGAACTGCTGCGGGGTGAGCGCGGCGATGCGGGCGGCGATGTCGGCTTCGGCGGGCTTGAGTTCGGCGCGGCCGCCGACCAGTTGCGGCGGCAGCCACACGTCGCCGTCGAGCACGGCGCGGATCGCGTGGACGATGTCGTCGCCGGCGGTGGACTTGGGGATGTAGGCGGCGGCGCCGTGGGCGAGCGCGCGGCGCGCGACTTGGGCTTCCTCGTGGCCGGAGACCACGATGATCGGCAGGCCGGGGTATTGGCCGCGGATGTGCACCAGCGCGGAGTAGCCGCGTGCGCCGGGCATGTGCAGGTCGAGCAGCAGCAGGTCGGCGTCCGGGTACTGCTCGATCAGCGCGTACAGGCCGTGCACGCTCTCGGCGCTGCGCACCTGCGCCTGCGGCAGCGCGGCGAGCACCGCGCGCTGCAGGGCGTCGCGGAACAGCGGATGGTCGTCGGCGATCAGGATGTCGGGCATGGTTCGATGGGATGGGTAGGAGCGCACCCTGTGCGCGAATGCCTTTTGCTCCGATCAGCGCCAGAGCATCGCGCACAGGGTGCGCTCCTACCGTGGCTTATTTGATCAGTCGTTCCTCGACGAGGCTCTTCACCACCGAGGGATCGGCGAGGGTGGAGATGTCGCCGAGCTGGTCGGGCTGGTTCTCGCCGATCTTGCGCAGGATGCGGCGCATGATCTTGCCGGAGCGGGTCTTGGGCAGGCTCGGTGCCCACTGCAGGTAGTCCGGCGTGGCGATCGGGCCGATCTCCTTGCGCACCCAGGCCACCAGTTCCTTCTTGAGTGCGTCGGTGCCGGTTTCGCCGGCGACCAGGGTGACGTAGGCGTAGATGCCCTGGCCCTTGATCTCGTGCGGGCAGCCGACCACGGCGGCCTCGGCCACCTTGGGATGCGCCACCAGCGCGCTTTCCACCTCCGCGGTGCCGATGCGGTGGCCGCTGACGTTGATGACGTCGTCGACGCGGCCGGTGATCCAGTAGTAGCCGTCCTCGTCGCGGCGCGCGCCGTCGCCGGTGAAGTAGTTGCCGGGGTAGGCGCTGAAGTAGGTCTCGATGAAGCGCTGATGGTCGCCGTACACGGTGCGCATCTGGCCGGGCCAGGAATCGGTGAGCAGCAGGTTGCCTTCGGCCACGCCTTCCTGCACTTCGCCGTTCGCGTCGACGATGGCGGGCTTCACGCCGAAGAACGGCTTGGTGGCGGAGCCTGGCTTGGTGGCGATCGCGCCGGGCAGCGGGGTGATCAGGATGCCGCCGGTCTCGGTCTGCCACCAGGTGTCGACGATCGGCAGGCGGCTCTCGCCGACCACGCGGTGGTACCACTCCCAAGCCTCGGGGTTGATCGGCTCGCCCACCGTGCCGAGCACGCGCAGGCTGGCGCGCGAGGCCTTCTTCACCGGCGCCTCGCCCTCGCGCATCAGCGCGCGGATCGCGGTGGGCGCGGTGTAGAACAGCGTCACCTGATGCTTGTCGATCACCTGCCAGAAGCGGCTGAAGTCGGGGTAGTTCGGCACGCCGTCGAACATCACCGTGGTGGCGCCGTTCGCCAGCGGGCCGTACACCACGTAGCTGTGGCCGGTGACCCAGCCCACGTCGGCGGTGCACCAGTAGATGTCGTCTTCGCGCAGGTCGAACACGCATTCGTGGGTATAGCTGGTGAACACCAGGTAGCCGGCCGAGGTGTGCAGCACGCCCTTGGGCTTGCCGGTGGAGCCGGAGGTGTAGAGGATGAACAGCGGGTGCTCGGCTTCCATAGCCTCGGCCGGGCAGTCCGCGCTTTGGCCGTCCATCAGGTTGTGCCAGTAGCGGTCGCGCGGCGACTGCATCGGCACCGCACTGCCGGTGCGGCGCACCACCACCACGGTTTCCACGCTGTTCGTGCCGGGGCGCTTCAGCGCCTCGTCCACGTTGGCCTTGAGCGGGATCTTGCGGCCGCTGCGCACACCCTCGTCGGCGGTCACCACCAGCCTGCACTGCGAGTCGGCGATGCGCCCGGCCAACGAGTCGGGCGAGAAGCCGCCGAACACCACCGAGTGGATTGCGCCGATGCGCGCGCAGGCCAGCATCGCCACCGCGGCCTCGGGGATCATCGGCAGGTAGATCGCCACGCGGTCGCCCTTGGCCACGCCCAGGTGCTTCAGCGTGTTCGCGAACTTGCACACCTCGGCGTGCAGCTCGCGGTAGGTGAGCTTGCGCGACTCGTTCGGGTCGTCGCCCTCGAAGATGATCGCCACCTTGTCGCCGCGTTCCTGCAGATGCCGGTCGAGGCAGTTCGCCGCCACGTTGAGCGTGCCGTCCTCGTACCAGCGGATGTGCAGGTTCTTCGGGTCGAAGGAGACGTCCTTGATCTTGGTCGGCCGCTTCGCCCAGTCCAGCCGTTCGCCCACCCTGGCCCAGAAGCCTTCGGGGTCCTTCACCGACTCGGCGTACAGCCGCTCGTAATCGTCCTTGCGGATGCGCGCCTTGGCGGCGAATGCGGGATCGACGGGATGGATCGTGGACATGCGGGACTCCTGCTGGCGAGAGTGGGGGCGGGCGCGGGGCCTGCTGCGAAGGGCATGCAGAGGCTTTCGAGTGTAGCGGCGTCGCCGGGGCGTCGAGGAGCCCAGCCCATCGACTTTGGTCGAGGTACGACCATCGGCGAATAGTCATGCGTGCGGGGGCATGAGCATGCTCGCCCCACGATCACCTTGGGGAAGCCCCGCATGAGCCCGACACTCAACCGTCGTTGCCGCGCGCCGCTGGCGCTGGGCATCGCCTGCGCACTGGCGCTGCCGTGGGCGGCACAGGCGCAGACCACTCCGTCAACCGCGACCACCGGCAGCGTCAGCGCCCGCGAGCAGCAGCTGGAGCAGCGCGTGGACCAGCTGGAGCAGCAGCTGGCGCAGCTGAAGGCGATGATCCAGGCGCAGAAGCAGCCGCCGGCACAACCCGCCCCCGCCGCACCGGCGCAGAACGTCGCCGCCGCACCGCCCGCTGAAGCCAAGCCGGTGTTCACCACCGCGCCGGGCGTGTCGGTGGCCTTGCACGGCTTCGTCAGCGCCAGCGCCTTCAGCCAGAACAAGAGCTTCACCTTCGGCAACGGCACGAACGCGGAATTCCCGGTGCCGGGCTCGCGAGGCTCGCTCTCCGGCATGGACGTGCGCAACTCGCGCTTCTGGCTTGACTTCAGCGGCGCGAAGTTCGCCGGCGACTGGGTCGGCGGCGGCCGTATCGAGATGGACTTCTACGGCGGTTTCAACGGCACCGGGCCGTACAGCCAGCAGCAGCCCACGCCGCGCCTGCGCCAGGCCTACATGGACCTCACCAACCCGGTCACCGGCACCACGGTGCGCGTGGGCCAGCAGTGGGAGCTGATGTTCCCGATCGACAACATCCCGGATTCGCTCTCGCACATCGCCTTCCCGCTGGGCTTCGGCACCGGCATGGTGGGCTGGCGCTTCCCTGGCGTGGTGGTGATGCAGGACCTCAACCACGGCAGCGACGGCGCCAAGTGGCGGCTCGACCTGGGCGCGTTCGAAGGTCAGTGGAACGGCCCCGGCGACAACGTGAACTACCTCACCGCGGGCAACGCGGGCTTCCGCCCGCAGCTGGAGGCGCGCCTGCGCGTGGCCGACAAGACCTGGGTGGCCTACGCCGCCGCCCACTACAGCGAGGTGAACCTCAAGGGCGTGGGCAACACCGTGGCCGCGCCGATCAAGGACAAGGTCAAGAGCGTGGGCTACGAGGTGGGTGGCGCCTGGATGCCGGGACCGTGGGTGTTCAAGGGCCTGGCCTACACCGGCAAGGGGCTGGGCGAGATCTTCGGCGCGCTGTCGCAGTTCGGCGACATCTCCGAGAGCGGCGGCTACGTGCAGGCCGGCTACAAGTTCACCCCGAACTGGAGCGCGTATGCGTTCTACGGCATCGCCAAGCCGGACCGCGCCGACGTGCTGCGCTGGATCGGCGCCGCCGGCCGCCTGAAGAACCAGCAGTCGGCACTGAGCGTGCAGTACGCCACTGGCGCCTACGCACTGAGCGTGGAGTGGTTGCACGACAAGCTCGACTCGGCCAACGGCGCGACGGCGACCCGCACCACCACGGGCAACCAGGTCAGCCTCAACGGGATGTACAAGTTCTAGGCGTGATCGGTGGCGGTGCGAGTCGCCGCCAGTTCGACGCAGCTGCGTGAGCAGGTGCTGGCAGGGCCGGCGGCGCGTGTCGCCGGCATCGGCAAGACAGCAGCAAACGACCGATGCAGCCGATGCGGGGAAGGGGTTCCCTGCCCGGAGGCTGCGGTGTCCTTGTCCTCCCGCATGGCGGGAGGGCGCCGCGCGATCCGCCAGTCGGCGGGCCGCATTGCACGAAGGCCTCCCCCACGGGATGCCGCCATCACCCTCGGGAGGGGAACGCACATGGCCAGCAACGCCATCGACGCCGTCGGCAAGCACGCCGCCGGACTGGATACCAGCCACAAGCGGGTGATCCTGGCATCCAGCCTGGGCACCGTGTTCGAGTGGTACGACTTTTATCTGTACGGCTCGCTGGCCGTGATCATCGGCCACCAGTTCTTCTCGGGATTGAACGAGGCCAGCCAGCTGGTGTTCGCGCTGCTCGCGTTCGCCGCCGGCTTCGCGGTGCGTCCGTTCGGCGCGATCGTGTTCGGCAGGGTGGGCGACCTGGTGGGGCGCAAGTACACCTTCCTCATCACCATCGTCATCATGGGCCTGTCCACGTTCTTCGTGGGCCTGCTGCCAAGCTACGGTTCGATCGGCGTGGCCGCGCCGGTGATCCTGATCGCACTGCGCATGCTGCAGGGTCTGGCGCTGGGCGGCGAGTACGGCGGCGCAGCCACCTACGTGGCCGAACATGCACCGCCGGGCAAGCGCGGCCTGTACACCAGCTTCATCCAGATCACCGCCACCTTCGGCCTGTTCCTGTCGCTGCTGGTGATCCTGGGCTGCAAGTGGATGCTTGGCGGCAAGTTCGACGACTGGGGCTGGCGCGTGCCGTTCCTGCTCTCCTCGCTGCTGCTGGCGGTGTCGGTGTACATCCGCATGCAGCTGGCCGAGTCGCCGGTGTTCAAGCAGATGAAGGCCGAGGGCAAGACCTCGAAGGCGCCGCTCACCGAGTCGTTCGCGCGCTGGAGCAACCTCAAGCTGGTGATCCTGGCCCTGCTCGGCGCCACCGCCGGCCAGGCCGTGGTGTGGTACTGCGGCCAGTTCTACGCGATGTACTTCCTCGGCAGCACGCTGAAGATCGACGCCACCACCACCCAGCTGCTGATCGCCGGCGCGCTCTTGATCGGCACCCCGTTCTTCGTGGTGTTCGGCTGGCTGTCGGACAAGATCGGGCGCAAGCCGGTGGTGCTGGCCGGTTGCCTGCTCGCCGCGCTGACCTACTTCCCGATCTTCAAGGCGATCACCCACTACGGCAATCCGGGCATCGAGGCGGCCCGCAACAGTGCGCCGGTCATCGTGCAGGCCGATCCGGCCCGCTGCCATCTGCAGATCAACCTCACCGGCACCTCGACCTTCACCAGCTCCTGCGACATCGCCAAGAGCACGCTGGCCAAGCGTGGCGTGCCGTATGACAACCAGGCGGCGCCGGCGGGTTCGGTGGCGAAAGTGATGGTGGGCAACGCGAGCATCGATGCGTTCGAGGGCGGCGCGCTGGCCAAGGCCGACTTCACCGCGCAGGACAAGGCGTTTGCGGCGCGCCTCGGCGCGGCGCTGGACCAGGCCGGCTATCCGGCCAAGGCCGACCCGGCGCGCAGCAATTACCCGATGCTGGTGTTCCTGCTGTTCCTGCTGGTGCTCTACGTGACCATGGTCTACGGCCCGATCGCGGCGTGGCTGGTGGAAATGTTCCCGACCAGGATCCGCTACACCTCGATGAGCCTGCCGTACCACATCGGCAACGGCTGGTTCGGCGGCTTCCTGCCCTCGGTGTCGTTCGGCATCGTGGCGCTCACCGGCAACATCTACGCAGGCCTGTGGTATCCGGTGGTGATTGCGTTGATGACGTTCGTGGTCGGCCTGCTGTTCGTACGCGAGACGAAGGACGTGGACATCACCGCCTGACAAGAACCGTAGGAGCGGCTTCAGCCGCGATTCGTCACCCGGTTATCGCGGCTGAAGCCGCTCCTACGAACGTGTCGCGCCGGTTGAGATGCCCGCGCGCCACACTGCGCCGATGAACGACTCTGTCTTTCCACCGCAGGCGATCAAGGGCCGCGGCGCCGCCTCCAACCCGGAGGGGCGCTTCGAGTCCATCCGTCACCACGCCGAGGACGACGGCTGGCAAAGCCTGCTGCTGGACGAGACCGCGCCGCGCCCGCGCACCGAGGTCACCGAGGAGCGCGCGCGCAGCGTCATCACCCGCAACGACTCGCCCGACATCGCCTTCGACCAGGCGATGAACCCGTATCGCGGGTGCGAGCATGGATGTGTTTATTGCTTTGCCCGGCCCAGCCACAGCTACCTCAACCTCTCGCCGGGGTTGGACTTCGAAACGAAGATCCGCGCCAAGACCAACCTCGCCGACGTGCTGCGCGCCGAACTGGCGAAACCCGGTTACAAGGTCAGCCCGATCAACATCGGCAGCAACACCGATCCCTACCAGCCGATCGAGAAAAAGTGGCGGCTCACCCGCGCCGCGCTGGAGGTGCTGGCCGAATGCCACCACCCCTGCACGATCGTCACCAAGAACGCGCTGGTCGAACGCGACCTCGACCTGCTTGCGCCGATGGCGCGCGAACGGCTGGTGCAGGTCTTCGTCTCGGTGAACTCGCTGGACAACCACCTCGCCGCCAAGCTCGAACCACGCGCCAGCGCGCCGCACCGTCGCCTCAAGGCCGTCGCCGCGCTGGCCGAAGCCGGCGTGCCCGTGGGTGTGCTGGTGGCGCCGATCATCCCCGCGCTCAACGACAAGGACATGGAGGCCGTGCTGGAACGCGCGCACGCCGCCGGCGCCCGCTGCGCCGGCTACACCGTGCTGCGCCTGCCGTGGGAATTGAAGCAGCTGTTCCGCGAATGGCTGGCGCTGCACGCGCCACAACGCGCCGAACACGTGATGAGCCTGGTGCAGCAGATGAACGGCGGCCGCGACTACGACAGCGACTTCCGCACCCGCATGCGCGGCCAGGGCGTGTTCGCCGAGCTGCTGCGCAAGCGCTTTGAAGTGGCTTGCCGCAAGCACGGCTTCGGTCGTGCGCGCGAGCTGCGATTGGATTGCACGCGCTTCGTGCCGCCGCGGAAGCCGTCGCCGCAAGGCAAATTGTTCTGATCGCCCACGCGCGACGATGGGCCGTCGTCCATCGCCGGCTTCAGCTTGTGCGGATCGCCGACCTTGCGTCAGGCGGTGGGCAATGGCTCGACCCGCACGCCACGCACCAGCAGCCAGATGCCAGTGGTGATCTCCGCAAGGAAGATTGGTAGCCAGCCGAACTGGAGCATGTCCGCATAGGCGGGAAAGACGAGATTGCCGAGGCTGGTCAGCAAGGTGACGACCGAAGCAAACACGCCGAACACGGAGAGCACGCGCGGGATGAAACGCGTCTTCGCGAACAGGTGGAAGAACAGGATGGAGCCGAAGCTGAAGAATAAGGTCGCGACATTGAACGACACGAAGTCCACGCTCTTGGTGAGGTCGACCATCGCTTCCAGCTGCGCCATGCCAAGCGACTGCAGGTACTTGGGATCGCTTTGCAGGATGAGCGTGCCGAAAGAAATGAAGGCCGTCACGCCGGAAAAAGCCTCGGCAAGCCGGAAGTACAGCGCCAGCCGCGCGATGCGTTCGTTCACGGGCCGCACGACGACGTACAAGGCGTAGGCCAGCAGCACGGTGAATACGGACGCCAGCAATTGCAGGACCAACCCGACCCGATACAGCGCTTGTCCCTCGACGATGTGCGCGAGGCGCTGGGCGAAGTCGCCTGTCCCGACGACGTGGCCGATGAGGAACTGCCCGCCCATGTAGAGCACGATCAGCAACAGGTAGACGAAACCGGCGATCCGCGCGTAGCGGATCTGCACGTCGGCAGCGCAAGCGTCCTTCATTTCCCTATCCCCTTTCGTTGCGAACCAAGGCGAGCTCAGGCCACTTTCCGGCCACGGTAGTAACGCTTGTGCGCCAACGCCAGCATCACCTCATCCTCGGCGCGAACAGCAGCGCGCCGCGCGCGCGGCGCAGCGACGTCACCGCGTGGCGCATGAAGCCGAACAGGCCGAGGTTCATGTGGCATCCGTGTCGAAGCGCCGGCGCAGGCGACCGAGCACGGTGTGGTTGGCGTCGGCGATGCGGCGGAACTCGTCGCCGATGTCGGGGTGTTGCGCCGCGCGTTGCCAATAGAGCTCGGCCCAGGCCGCGGCCTGCCGCCAAGTGGGCAGCGCGGCGGGCGTGGGCGGCGGTGGCTCGAACGCGCGTGCCACCACTGCGCCGTTGGCGGCGGGACGGTAGAGCATGGGCAGCATGTCGTAGCTGGGCGCGAGTGGCAGCGGCAGCGCGTCGCCGAGGAAGAAGCCGAGGTTGCCGAAGTGCATGTCGGTGTTGGCTATCAGGCGACCGAACCACCAGCGCAGGCGCACCTGTTCCAGTGCCGCATCGCTGATCCAGCCGGCTTGCCGCATGCGTTGCGCGGCACCGGCCCAGTCGTCGCGCTCGCCGTCGTGGGCGTCGCTCCAGGCGGCGAGGGTGACGAAGCCGCGCCGGCCGTGCGTGCCGATGCGGTCGAAGCGGCTGGCCTCCAGGCACAGTCGGCCTTGCGACCACAGCAGTTCGGTGCGTGCGCTGGCATGGCCGTGTTCGGCCAGCAACTCGCCGGCCAGGTGTTCGCAGACCAGCAGGTCGGCCCAGCGGCGGGCGCCGGCATGGCTACTCACCGGCTCGCTGAACTTCACGATGACGTGGCGCAGCGCGCCGTCGGCATCTTCCACGCAGGCGGTGAACTTGGGTTGCTCGCCGGCAGCCGAGGAACCGGCCAGTTCGCCGGCCAGTGCGGCTTGCGCCAGTTCCGCATAGCGTTGCTCGCGTGTCGCACCGGGGATCGCCGCCGGGTCGGCGCGCAGCGCATGTTCCAGCGCCGTGTCGCCCAGCACGAAATCGCCGGGGCCGTCGTCGCCGTGCAACAGCAGGGCGGCGAGCACGGCATCCGCGTTCCAGCGCAGGATGTCGGCGGGCAGACCCAGTTCGCGCGCCCAGCGCTGGCCGAACTGGCGGCCGAGGAAGCCTTGCGGGCGCTGGTCGTCGAGAAACCAGGGCAGGCCGGGGAACAGGCCGTCGGCGAATTCGCCTTGCAGCCAGTCGGGTGGTGTCGTTGCGGCGACGAGGCAGCCGTCGCCGTGCAAGGCGGTCAGTTGGCCGAATGCTTGCGGCCGGCCCTGTTCGTCGATGCGGTACAGCGGCCAGTGCGTGCCCAATCCGCGCACGTCGCGCACCGCGGCGTAGCGGCTGCGTCGCGCCTGGCCGATGCGCACCACCCGCGAACCGGCCGCTGCCAGTGTGCGCGAGATGCCGGGTTGGCTGGCGCCCAGTGCCTCGCCCAGTTCACGCGCGCTGGCCACCCGGCGCAGGCGCAGGGTGGCCAGCAGGCGCTCGGTCAGGGCGGCTGGGTTGCTCATATATGAATAGATACTTGAATAGATACTTCAAGTCAAATGACTTGGCAGTCAATGACTTGCATGCAAAGCATCATTCTGGATGAATAGATTCTCTGAGCCTTGGCCGGCCCCCGCACAAGGAAGGCCGGCCATGCTGCCGCTACTTCGCCGCTGGCAGGTACTTCGCGAACCAGTCCAGCGAGCGCTGCTGCATGTCGCGCACGTGTTTGGGGTCGACGAAGTGGTGGCCTTCGTTGGGGTAGACCACCAGTTGGACGGGCACGCCTAGCGTCTTCAGCGCATGCCAGAACTCGAAGGACTGTGGCGCGGGGCATTCCTCGTCGCGGTCGCCCACGATGATGAGGGTGGGCGTCTTCGCCTGCTTGATGAAGCTGATCGCGGAGCTCTTCGCGTACACCGCGGGGTCGTCGTACAGGCTGGCGCCGAAGTAGGGGATCATCCACTGGTCGATCTGGTTTTCGCCGTAGTAGCTCTGCCAGTCGGAGATGCCGGCGCCGGCGACCACGGCGCGGAAGCGCTGGGTCTGGGTGGGCGCGAACATGCTCATGAAGCCGCCGTAGCTCCAGCCGGTGAGGCCGAGGCGGTGGTTGTCCACCGGCACCAGCTTCTCCACCGCGTCGACGCCGGCGAGGATGTCGCGCAGGTCGCCGTAGCCGAAGTCCTTGCGGTTGGCTTGCACGAAGGCTTCGCCCTGGCCGTAGCTGCCGCGCGGGTTGGGCATGAACTGGAAGTAGCCGGAGGCGGCGTACATCGCGCCCATGCCGGGCCAGCTCGACATCACGCCCCAGGCCGGGCCGCCGTGCACGCTGACGATCATCGGGTAGGTCTTGTGCGGGTCGTAGTTCGCCGGATACAGCAGCCAGCCCTGCACGTCGCGCCCTTCGTTCTTCCACTCCACCGACACCGCCTTGCCCCAGGCGGGCTTGAGCGCGGCGTTGAGCGTGGTGACGGCAGGCGGCGGCGTGTGGCCGAGCTTGCCGGTGTGCACTTCCGGCGCCTGTTCGTAGGAAGTCTGCACGTAGGCTACGCGCCGGTGGTCGGCCGACAGCGACACCGAGAGCACCGCGCCGCCGGCGCCGATCATCGCGGGCAGGGTGAAGTACGGCGCCTGCGCGCTGGCGCGGTTGCCGTGCACGTCATACGTGGCGAGTTGCGCCTTGCCCTTCGCGTTCTGGCTGACCAGCAAAGCGTCGCTGCCGGTCCAGGTGAACCACTGCGGCGTCACGGTGATGCCGGGAGTGAGGTCGCTCAGCGCGCCGCCGGTCGAGGGGACGCTGTAGAGGTCGCCGCCGGTGGCGCCCTGGTCGCTCATCAGGCCGCCGATGAAGGCGATACGCGATCCATCCGGCGACCAGCGCGGCAACGCCATCTGCAGGCCGTGCAGCGAGCCGGCGACGGTGGCGGGGTCGACGACCGCACGCGGCGCGGCGCTTGCGCTTGCGCCCTGCACGTAGAGCTTCGCCACCCACCAGTTGTTGTCGCCCGGCGGCGGCGCGGCGGTGTAGGCGATGCGCGTGCCGTCCGGCGAGAAGTCGAATTCGTAGGCGTACAGCGTGGCCGGGGTCAACGTCTGCAGCGCGCCGCTGCTCGCGTCGAGGCGGGCCACGCGCTGCACTTCCTCATGCTCGTCCTCGCCGATCACGCCCACCTGCGGCTTGCCCGCAGCGGTGGCGCTGGCGTGGCGGGTGGCGCCGGGCACGTAGAGGAAGCCCAGCGCCTTGCCGTCCTGGGTCCACGCCAGCGCGCGGGCATAGCCGGCGAGTTTCGCCAGTTCGTGCGGCGCGGCCGTGCCGGCCACGTCGGCGAGGTAGACGTCGTTGTGCATCGCCTCGGTGTTGGTGAGGTCCTTGCCGCAGTTCGCGATGAAGGCGAGCCGGCGCGAATCCGGCGACCAGGCGATGTCGCGCTTGTCGCAGCCGGCCAGCGCCTTGCCCACGTCCAGCGCGTGCGCGCCGTGGCCGTCGGCATCGGCCAGCTCGATCACGGGCTGCTTGCCTTCGCGCACCCAGGCCAGCCGCGTGCCGTCGGGCGAAACCGCCACGGCGCCGAGGCGCTGGACCCGGTCGAGCCGGGTCTGCAGCTGCTCGATGTGCGAGGCGGGCTGGGCGGCGGGCGTGTCCGGTGCCGCCTGCACGGCCCAGGGTGCGGCGAGCAGGGCGAGTGAAACCAGCAGGGGCGAGGATTTCGGCATGGCACGGACCCGGGGCAGAGGAACGCCCACGCTACAACCGCGGGTGGTGGCGCACCATGTGCGGGTAGTCACCCCGGCGAGGCGATGGACGCTCAGTGACTGGCAACCTGGGTGGCCTCGCGCGCGGCGAGCCGGGCGCGGATCTCCGGGATCGCCGCCAATGCGGCCTTCTCGCCGGCGAGGATGGCCAGGTTCTTCTGCTCGAAGTCGGTGGGGCCGATGCCGCTCAGGTCGGGGCGGATCACCACGTCGGCGCGGGCGATTTCCTGCTTGGCCAGCTGCCGGCCCATGATGGTGATCGACTGGCCCATGATGTTGAACATGCCCTGCGGATTCGTGCCGTCGGGCTTGGCCGAGATATCCACCGCGATCACGAAATCGGCGCCGAGCTGGCGCGCGGCATCCACCGGGATCGGGCTGACCACGCCGCCGTCCACGTAATGCTTGCCGTTGATCGCCACCGGCTCGAACACGCCGGGGATGCTGCTGGAGGCGCGCACGGCCTGGCCGGTGTTGCCGCTGATGAACACCGCACGCTGGCCGGTTTCCAGTTGTGTGGCGACGGCGGCGAACGGCAACTTCAGTTTCTGGATTGGCTGGTTGTGCACCAGCTGGTTGACGTAGTTCTCCAGCGCGCGACCGCGCACCAGCCCGTCGCCGAACAGCTGCACGTCGCGGATCTTCGCCTCGTCCAGGCCGAACGCGACCTGCTGCATCTGGAACGCGTCCATGCCGCTGGCGTACAGCGCGCCCACCACGCTGCCGGCGCTGGTGCCGGCCACCACGTCGGGGTGGATGCCGCTGGCTTCCAGCATCTTGATCACGCCGATATGCGCGAAACCCTTGGCCGCGCCGCCGCCCAGCGCGAGGCCGATCTTCAGCTTCGGTGGCGGTGGTGGCGGGGCGACCGGCGGCGGCACGGGTTTGGCCGCGTGGGTGCAGGCACCGAGCGCGAGCGTGGCGAGCAGCGGCAGGAGCAGGCGGCGGAGGTGCATGGGAGAAGTTCAGGAATGAAGGTTGCGGATGGGGCTGCTTGCCCCTGGATGCTTGCGATGATGCAACCAACTTTTCGACGACGTCATGCTCGCGAAAGCGGGCATCCATGTCGATCTTCGGTGAGTCGGAAGATGGATTCCCGCTTTCGCGGGAATGACGTCCTGGAGAGAACGATGTTCACCGCAAACTGGCGATGAGGAAAACGCATCAGCTCTGCGCGCCGTCGGCCTCGCGGTGATAGTGCGTGGCCAGTTCGACTTCCTGCTTCGAGCCCAGGAACACCGGCACGCGCTGGTGCAGGCCGGTGGGCTGCACTTCCATGATGCGCTCGCGGCCGGTGGTGGCCGCGCCGCCGGCCTGTTCGACGATGAAGGCCATCGGGTTGGCCTCGTACATGATGCGCAACTTGCCGCCCTGCTTCGCGATCTTGGCGTCCAGCGGGTAATAGAACACGCCGCCGCGGGTCACGATGCGATGCACGTCGGCCACCATCGAGGCCACCCAGCGCATGTTGAAGTCGCGCCCGCGCGGGCCTTCCTTGCCGGCCAGCAGCTCGCCGATGTAACGCTGCATCGGCGCTTCCCAGTGGCGCTGGTTGGACATGTTGATCGCGAACTCGCCGGTGGTTTCCGGGATGCGGATGTCGCGGCGGCTCAAGATGAAGCTGCCGATCTCGCGGTCCAGGGTGAACTCGTGCGTGCCGTGGCCGAAGGTGAGCACCAGCAGGGTGGACGGGCCGTAGACCACGTAACCGGCGGCGAGCTGGGTGGTGCCCGGCTGCAGGAAGTGCTCGGCCTTCGGCTCGGTGATGCCGTCGGGGCAGCGCAGCACCGAGAAGATCGTGCCCACCGAGATGTTCACGTCGATGTTCGAACTGCCGTCCAGCGGGTCGAACAGCAGCAGGTGCTGGCCCTTCGGATAGCCGTCCGGGATCTGCTGCGGGTCTTCCATCTCCTCCGAGGCGCAGGCGGCGAGGTGGCCGCCCCAGGCGTTCGCCTCCAGCAGGATCTCGTTGGAGATCACGTCCAGCTTTTTCTGCGCCTCGCCCTGGATATTCATGCTGATGGAATCAGCCGTGCCGGCCATGCCCAGCACGCCGCCCAGCGCGCCCTTGCCGGTGGCCACGCCGATGCGCTTGCAGGCGCGCGCCACCACTTCGATCAGCAGGGAGAGTTCGGCATTGATATGGCCAGCGCGGCGTTCCTCGATCAGGAACTGGATCAGCGAGACGGGCTTCATGGCGGGTCCGTGGCAAGGTGGCAGACAGAGTGGAACGCGCATTGTCCCGGCTTCCGCTGAACCGCGCCATGCCTTAGAGCCTGCTCGATGCCTCCGCATGGCCCGCGCCGGGAGCTGTTTGCGCGCAGGCCAAGGAAGAACGAAGGAGTGGACGTCCGTCCACGACTGAGTGATGACGCAGGGATGCGGGCAAACAGACCCGGCCCCGAAATTGATGGGTGCAGGGGTTGCCTTGCCGTGGCCGCCATGCGGCAGCGCGCGGCTTGACCCCCGCTTTCGCGGGGGCAGGCTCTGCCAGCCAGGCAGGCGCTGCGCCACGCACCACCACCTGACGGCCACGGCAAGGCAACGCGGGCTATGCGGAGGCATCGAGCAGGCTCTGGCCTGCTGACATGATGCTGGCAGCAGGGGCCGCGCAAGCTGTACCTCCAACAAGGAGGGAACGGCATGCGCGACACGGTTTATTTCCTCGTTTTCGACGGCTACGCCGACTGGCAGGCCGCGCTGGCGCTGTGCGAGATCCGTCGCCCCGGCGACTGGCGGGTGCAGGCGGTGGGTTTCTCGACGGCGCCGGTGACCTCGATGGGCGGCCTGGTGGTGCAGCCCGAGCTGAGCCTGGCCCAACTCGACCTCAACCGCGCGGCGCTGCTGATCCTGCCCGGCGGCCACCTGTGGACGCGCGGCGAAGGCCTGGCCGCGGTGGCCGCCGCGCGCCGCGTGCACGCGGCCGGTGCGCCGGTGGCCGGCATCGACGGCGGCGTGCTGGCGCTGGCCTGCGCCGGCCTGCTCGACCACTGCCGGCACACCGGCAACCACGCCGGCCACATCGACATGCACGTGCCCGGCTACCGCGGCGCCGAGCAGTACGACGCCGGCGTGCTCGCGGTCAGCGACGGCGGCACGCTCACCGCCAGCGAGCTCGGCAGCGTGGAGTTCGCGCGCGAGGTGATCCGCACGCTGGACCTCTACAACGCCAGCGACCGCGAGCACTGGTTCCGCCTGTACAAGCACGCCCTGCCGCCGCCGTGGCTGGCGGGCGCCGTGGCAGCGGCGGCATGAATGCGCTCGTCCGTGAGCGCGGCTTCGATCAAGTTTTCATTGTGGGAAAGCAGCCCGATTCTGGGAGTCCAACCGCGGCCATCCATGGCCGCACTTTCAAACAGAGCCCGCACATGACAAAGAAATCCGCAATCGACAGGGTGTTGATGGCCTACCGGCCGCTGTACCTGCAAGGCCTGCTGCTGGACGGCCAGTACCGCCTGCCGACGAAGCCTGCACGGGAAGGCGAGCAGGATCGTCCCGCGGATCGTCGCCGCCTCACCCTGGTGGCGTTGACCGGCCTGCATCACCTCGTGTCATCCATCCGGGGTCGCAAATGAAGAAGACCTATCACGGCAGCTGCCACTGCGGCGCGGTGCGCTACGAGGCCGATCTCGATCTCGCCGCCGGCACCGGGCGCTGCAACTGCTCGATCTGCACCAAGACGCGCAGCTGGGGCATCACCATCAAGCCGCAGGACTTCCGTCTGCTGGCGGGCGAGGAGGCGTTGTCCGACTACCAGTTCGGCACGCGGAGCGCGCACCACCTGTTCTGCAAATACTGCGGCGTGCGCCCGTTCGGACGCGGTTATGTCGAGCAGATCGGTGGCGACTACGTGTCGGTCAACCTCGCCTGTCTCGACGACGTCGAACCGCGGGAGCTGATCGATGCACCCGTGCGCTGGTGCGACGGCCGCGCGAACAACTGGATGAACCCGCCCGCCGAGACGCGGCACCTGTGAACCCGGAGACCTCGCCATGACTGCCGACCTCACCTTCTTCCACGCCCCGAACAGCCGCTCCGGCGGCACTCGCGCCCTGCTCGAAGAACTGGGCGCGGACTACGAGTTGCACGTGCTGAACCTCAAGGCCGGCACCCAGCGCCAGCCCGAATACCTCGCGGTCAATCCGATGGGCAAGGTGCCGGCGATCCTGCATCGTGGTGCGCTGGTCACCGAACAGCCGGCGGTGTTCCTCTACCTTGCCGACCTGTTCCCGGAAAAGGGCCTGGCGCCGGCCATCGGCGATCCGCTGCGCGGCCCCTATCTGCGCTGGATGGTGTACTACGGTTCCTGCTTCGAGCCGGCGCTGGTCGACAAGTCGATGCAGCGCGAGGCGGCGGCACCCTCGACCTCTCCCTACGGCGACTTCGACACCATGCTGAAGACGCTCACCGACCAGCTGGCACAGGGTCCGTATCTGCTCGGCGAACGCTTCACCGCCGCCGACGTGTTGTGGGGCGGCGCGCTCAACTGGACCACCATGTTCAAGCTGGTGCCGGAGACGCCGGTGATCCGCGCCTACATCGACCGCGTGATCTCGCGTCCGGCGATGCAGCGCGCGGCCGCGGCCGACGCGGCATTGGCTGCCGCACAGCAGGCTTGAGCGATGGACGACCGGCGCCAGCGGCTTGCGGCGGCGCGCCGGTCGCATCGCGGTGACTTGTGGCGCAGGCGCTGCGACACGGTTCGCGGCATCATGCACGCATGCGTCGCGCCGACCGCCTGTTCCTCATCATCCACGCCTTGCGCGGTCGCCGCACCGCGCTGCCTGCACGCAACCTCGCCGAGACGCTGGGCGTGTCGCTGCGCACGGTCTACCGCGACGTGGCCGACCTGCAGCTCTCCGGCGTGCCGATCGAGGGCGAGGCGGGCGTGGGCTACGTGCTGCGCAAGGGTTCGGACATCCCGCCGCTGATGTTCAACGCCGACGAACTCGAATCGCTGGTGGTCGGCACGCGTTTCGTGCGCGCGTTCGCGGGCGACCGGCTGGCCGAAGGCGCCAAGACCGCACTGCTGAAGATCGAGGCGGTGTTGCCGCCCGAACTGCGCGAGCGCGCGGCGCGCACGCGCATCTACGCGCCGGTGTGGCGTGATCGGGGCAAGGCCGATTTCGCCGCGCGGATCGACCTGTTGCACGCGGCGATCGAGGCGCGCCACGTGCTGCGGATGGAATACAGCGACGAGGCCGGCAACGCCAGCACGCGCGAGGTCGAACCCTTGTGCCTGGCGTTCTGGGGCGGCAAGTGGACGCTGGGCGCGTGGTGCCGGCTGCGCGACGGGTTCCGCAACTTCCGCCCGGACCGCATCGCGCTCTGCACCGTGTCCGGCGAGTGCTTCGCCGACCGGCCGGGCCGCAACCTCGATGCCTACCTGCAGTCGGTGGGCGGCGACTACGCCGGCATGGAATAGCCTGCCGCCGCAGGAAATTTCGCGCGACGCACGTGCCCGTCATCTGCCCGCTCGGCTACGCTCGCAACACCGCGTCAGCCCGAGGAGGCGAGCCATGTCATCGACCGTGCGTCATCCCCTGTTGTCGATCGCCCCGGCCAAGCTGCGCCCGACCCAGTTGACCGTGGGCAAGGCCGAGGTTGCGGCCAAGCGTGCGCAATGGAAGGAGCTCGGCAGGAAGAAGCGCAAGGAACTGCTCGCCTCGCACTGGTTTCCCGGCGTGCTGGGGCCGAAGCAGCACGTCTACATCGTCGATCACCACCACCTCGGCCTCGCCCTGCTGGAGGAGGGCGTGAAGAGCGTGCCGGTGATGATCCAGCGCGATTTCTCCTGGCTGCTCCCGGAGGTGTTCTGGCGCACGATGGAGTTCAGCCGCTGGGCCCACCCCTACGACCAGCGCGGCAGCCGCGTCGACTACGCCGCGATCCCGACCGGCCTGGTCGGCCTGGCCGACGATCCCTACCGCACGCTTGCCGCGCGGGTGCGCATGGCCGGTGGTTGCGCCAAGGATGCGGAGCCTTATGCGGAATTCCTGTGGGCGGACTTCTACCGTCGACACCTGAAGCTGCCGGGCGGCAGGATCGGCGCGAAAGCGATGCAAGAGGCGCTGTTGCTCGCGCACAGCCACGAGACGGCTTACCTGCCGGGCTGGAGTGGGGCGATCGAATGAACGCGGCGCCGGCCGCCGCCGCAGCGGGCGCCGGCCGCGGTGCCGACGTGCTGGCCGGCTTGTCGATCGCCGGCCTGCTGCTGCCCGAGGCGGTGGCGTACTCGGGGATTGCGGGCCTGCCGCCGCAGGCCGGCGTGATCGCGCTGTTCGCCGGCCTGGTCTGCTACGGCCTGCTCGGCCGTAGCCGCTACGCGATCGTCTCGGCCACTTCGTCCTCGGCGGCGGTGCTCGCCGCCGGCACGCTGGCGCTGGCCGGTCCGGAAGGTGCCGCGCGCGCCGCGGTGGCGGCCACCCTGGTGCTGCTCACCGGCGGCTGTTTCCTGGTCGCCGGCGTGGCCCGGCTCGGCGGGCTGTCGCACCTGATCGCGCGGCCGGTGCTGCGTGGCTTCACCTTCGGCCTGGCCTGCGTGATCGCGCTGAAGCAACTGCCGAACCTCGGCGGCCTGCCGGGCCTGCACGGCGACTTCGTGCCGCTCTTGCTGGCGGACCTGCTGCGCGCAGCCAGTGGCGTGAATCCGGCTGCGCTGGGCGCCGGCGCGGTCGCGCTGCTGCTGCTGTTCCTTTCCGAGCGCGTGCGGCGCTTGCCGGGCAGCCTGCTGGTGATCGTGCTGGGCGTGGCCGCGTCCGGCTGGCTGGCACGGCACGGCGTGGCGTTGACCGGCGCGATCGATCTCGTCCCCGCCTGGACGCTCCCGGCGTGGCCCCGGCCCGACCAGTGGCTGCCCAGCGTGGAGCTGGCCGCGGCGGTGCTGCTGGTGCTGTATGCCGAATCCTACGGCTCGATCCGCGCGTTCGCCTTGAAGCATGGCGATCCGGTGCAACCCAATCGCGACCTGTTGGTGCTGGGCGTGGCGAACGCGCTGTCCGGGCTGCTGCACGGCATGCCGGTGGGTGCGGGCTATTCGGGCACCTCGGCGAACGACGCGGCCGGGGCGCGCTCGCGGCTGGCCGGGTTGGTGGCGGCGGCGACCGTGCTGCTGCTGGTGCTGTTGCTGCTGCACTGGATCGAGCGGATTCCCGAGCCGGTGCTGGCGGCGATCGTGATCCACGCGGTCAGCAAGTCCTGGCGGCTGTCGGTGTTCAAGCCCTACCTGCAGTGGCGGCGCGACCGTCTGGTGGCGCTGGCGGCGGTGATCGCGGTGCTGGCGCTGGGCATCCTCGACGGCCTGCTGGCGGCGATCGCCTTCAGCCTGGTGATGCTGATCCGCCAGCTGGCCACGCCGCGACTCAGCGAATTGGGGCGCCTGCCCGGCAGCCACGATTTCGTGGCCCTCGCCGAACATCCCGACGCGCGGTCGCCGGCCGGCCTGCTGATCCTGCGCCCGGAAGAGCCGTTGTTTTTCGCGAACGCGGAGAGCGTGCTAGCGCTGGCCCGGCAGCGGGTGGAAAGCCGCGCGGATTGCCGCATCGTGGTGCTCAGCCTGGAGGAATCGCCGGACCTGGACGGCACGGCGCTGGAGGCGCTGGCGGATTTCGCGGCGTGGCTGGGCAGTCGGAACACGCCGCTGCGCGTGGCGCGGCTGAAGGACGGCGTGCGCGGGTTGCTGCTGCGCGCGGCGCTGCCCCAGCTTCCGCCACAGGCGCTGGACTACTGGAGCGTGGAAGATGCCGCCGGAGCGGCGGTTTCCGCGCCGCCATCGATGGAGACACCGCAACAGTGAAGATCACCAAGGGCATGCAGTGGCTGGTTTGGGGCGCGTTGTGCGTGGCCGTTCCGGCCTGGGCGGCGCAGGACGCCGATGCGCGGTTCCAGCAGATCTACGGCAGCGAATGGGCGTGGCGCACCGGCCAGTCCGGCATCAGCGCCTCGGGCGAATCGCAGCCGAATAACGGCCGCCTCGACGACGTGGACGCCGCCAGCCAGCAGCAGCGCCTCGACTACTGGCAGAAGGTGATGACCCAGCTCGACGCGATCGACGTCGGGCAGCTCACGCCGGAAAACCGGGTGAACTACGCGGTGTACCGCGAGCAGATCCGCAACTTCATCGCCGACCAGCAGTTCAAGCAGTGGCAGATGCCGTTCAACAGCGACTCCGCGTTCTGGAGCGACGTGGGCTACGAGCTTGGCGGCGACCGCCTGCGCACGCTGGCCGACTACCGCAAGTACCTCGACCGCCTCGGCCAGATCCCGCACTACTTCGAACAGCAGATAGCCAACATGCGGTTGGGCCTGCAGCGCGGCTTCAGCGTGCCGCGCGAGGTGCTCAAGGGCCGCGACCGCTCGATTGCCGCAGTGGCGGATCTCACCGATCCCACGGCGTCGGGTTTCTACGCGCCGTTCAAGCAGATGTCCGCGACGATCCCCGCCGACCAGCAGCAGGCGCTACGCGGCGAGGCGCAGCAGCGCATCCGCGACCAGGTGATCCCCGCCTATGCGAAGCTGCTGAAGTTCTTCGACGACGAATACGTGCCGCAGGCGCGCACCACACTGGCCGCCGAAGCGCTGCCCGACGGCAAGGCGTACTACCGCCAGCAGATCCGCGAATACACCACGCTGGACCTCACGCCCGACCGGATCCACCAGATCGGCCTGGAGCAGGTGGCGAAGATCCACGCCGAGATGCTGGCCGTGATGGAAGAGACCGGCTTCAAGGGCAGTTTCGCCGACTTCCTGCACTACCTGCGCACCGACCCCCAGTTCTACGCGAAGACGCCGCAGGAGCTGCTGGACAAGACCGCCTGGGTGGCCAAGGAAGTGGACGGCAAGATGGGCAGGTTCTTCGGCAACCTGCCGCGCTCGCACTTCACCATCGTGCCGGTGCCGGCCGATATCGCGCCGTACTACACCTCCGGCCGCGGCGGCGCGGACGCGTACCTGGTCAACACCTACGACTTGAAATCGCGCGCGCTGTACAACATGCCGGCACTGACCCTGCACGAAAGCTATCCCGGCCATTCGCTGCAGCTGGAGCTGGCCGAGGAACAGCACAACCTGCCCGCGTTCCGCCGCAACGGCTACATCTCCGCCTACGGCGAAGGCTGGGGCCTGTACTCCGAATACCTCGGCAACGAGATGGGCATCTACCAGACGCCCTGGCAGCAGTTCGGCTACCTCACCTACCAGATGTGGCGTGCCTGCCGCCTGGTGGTTGACACCGGCATCCACCATCTCGGCTGGACGCGCCAGCAGGCGATCGACTACCTCACCGACAACACCGCGTTGAGCCCGCTGGAGATCGCCAACGAGGTGGACCGCTACATCAGCTGGCCCGGCCAGGCCGACAGCTACGAGCTGGGCTACCTCAAGATCCTCGAACTGCGCGCCAGGGCCGAGAAGGCGCTGGGCGAGAAATTCGACATCCGCGCCTTCCACGACACCGTGCTCTCCACCGGCTCGGTGCCGTTGCCGGTGTTGGAGGCGCGCATCGACAAGTTCATCAGGGAGGGTGGGCCGGAGCCGGATTACGGCTGCGATTGCGCGAAGGGCAAGAGTGCGCCGAACGCCCCCTGAAGCTGGCGCTGGCGATTTTGGACAAAGCTGCCACTTTGCAGTAAATTGTCCATGTGCTTCACATGGAGAGTTTCGACATGAACGCACATGCCAGCCGCATCGCCGAAGCCGCATCACGCTACCCGCCCACTGACGCGGCGCTGACGGCGCCCGCGTTGCGCAGCTTCTTCCGCCTCGCCGAGCACTGGGATCTGCGCGTGGCCGAACAGCGCAAGCTGCTCGGCGATCCACCCGAGTCCACGTTCTACAAGTGGAAGCGCGAGCAGGACGGCAGCCTGGGGCGCGACACGCTGGAGCGCATCAGCTACCTGCTCGGCATCTGGAAGGACCTGCAGATCCTGTTTCCCGATCCGGCGCAAGCCGATGCATGGCTGCGCAAGCCGAACACGGCGCCGCTGTTCGGCGGCCATTCCGCGCTGAAACGCATGCTGTCGGGCAACGTGGCCGACCTGTTCGTGGTGCGCCAGTACCTGGATGCGCAGCGCGGCTGAGGCGCTTCACACCGATCGTCGCAGCCGCCGATACCGCATGCGATGACGATGCCGGTCACCTGCAGCAGCGGCCTCAGCCGCGACGGGAGCCCCGATGTCGACCGATCTGCCCCCACTCAAGCGCATCCGCTGGAACCAGGCCTTTCGCATCGTGCCCAGCCGCTTCCCGCCGGTGGGCGTATACGACCGCATCGCCGATCCGGCCGATCTCGACGCGGTGTTCGCGATCGAGGCGCTGACCAACCCGCGCCTGCGCGAGGAAGCCGGCGCCTTGAAGCTGGTGCCGAAGGAACACCGCATCAGCGGTCCGGGCTCGACGCCGGTGATGGCGGCCTTCACGCATTTGAATCCGGACGGCAGCCGCTTCTCCGACGGCACCTGGGGTGTGTTCTACGCCGCGCACACGGTAGCCACCGCGGTGGAAGAAACCGTCTATCACCGTGAGCATTTCCTCGCCGCCACCGCCGAACCGGCCTGCGACATCCAGATGCGCTGCTACCGCACGCGCATCGACAGCCGCCTGCACGACATCCGTGGTGGCTGGAAGAAAGAGCACGATCCGGACAGCTATATGGCCAGCGTGAAACTGGCGCGTGTGCTGCGCGCCGCCGGTTCCAACGGCATCGTGTACGACAGCGTGCGCGATCCGTCCGGCGAATGCGTGGCCGCGTTCCATCCGGATGCCGTCGCGCCCTGCGTGCAGGCGCAGCACCTGGTCTATCGCTGGGACGGCAAGCGCATCGCCAAGGTGCTGGAAGTGTCGGAACTCGCACGAAACACCCCACGGGAGGCGCGATGAAACGCTGGCTGATCCTGTTGTTCGTCCTGCTGCCGCTGTGCGCGTCTGCGCGCACGGCCAGCGACCATGCGCAGTGGAATGCCGACATCGCGGCGTTCGAGCAGACCGACCGCGTACAACCGCCACCTGCCGGCGCGGTGCTGTTCATCGGCAGCTCGTCGATCCGTTTCTGGAAGGCGCTGGCGTCGGATTTCCCGGAGGTGCACACGATCAACCGCGGCTTCGGCGGCTCGGAGATTGCCGACAGCACGTACTTCGCCGATCGCATCGTGGCGCCGTATCACCCCCGCGCCATCGTGATGTACGCGGGCGACAACGACATCGAGGCCGGCAACAGCCCGCGGCAGGTGCGCGACGATTTCGCGGCCTTCGTGCGCAAGGCGCGCGCCGTCGACCCCGGCGTGCCGATCGCCTTCATCGCGATCAAGCCCAGCATGGCGCGCAAGGCGCTGCTGCCGAAGATCCGCGAGGCGAACGACCTGGTGCGCGACTACGCAGCGACGCAGAAACAGGTGGCGTACCTGGACGTGTTCACGCCGATGCTGGGCAAGGATGGCCAACCGCAGGCCCAGTGGTTCATCCAGGACGGCCTGCACATGAATCGCATGGGCTACGAGCTGTGGATCGGCATCGTGCGGCCGTGGGTGGATGCGCACGGGCGTTGATGTCGGGACTGCGTGGAGTCAGGCTGCGATTCCGCTTGGCAGGAAACCGGTTTCGAAGCGCGCATTCGCCCGAGGGAGACAGGCGGCGATCCGTGCTCGCCGTGTGTCCGATCATTTGCCGGGCAAACGCGGGTGCCTGCTTCTTCATGGTGATGGATGCAGGCATCCGGCGTTTCGCGGTCCTTTAGTCGATCTTCCGCCAGACCGAGATCGGTACGTCGCCATTGGGGCGTGCTGTCACGCGATAGCTCAGCGCGCCATCGCCGAGCTGATACTGCCGACGCTGCTCCTGTCCCTCCCAATTGGGGAAGGAAGCCCCCTGGATGTGGAAAACGAGGACACCGCGGTCCGGCTCGACCCGGAGCGTGCCGTAATGGGTGCTTGAACCCATCACGGCGGCCTTGTACTCGTCGGGCGTTCCCTTCGCCTTGTCGCCGGCATGGAAGGCTCGCCGCTCGGCCTTGAAGATCTGCAACGAGTAGTGTCCCTGGTTGTCGATCATCAGCAGGCCCTTGGGCTGGGCACCGTAATCGGATGCGCGCGAACCATCGGGGTGCTGGACGTCGGCCGCCACCAGGGTCCAGGTGCCGGCGAGCGACGAGGCTTCGTGCGCCGACGCGGCAAAGGCGGCGGACGTCCAGAGCAGGCACGCCGAGAGGAGTGCAGCCATGGCATGGCGCGTGGCGGTTGTACGGATGTTCATGCAGTGAGTCCCCGGGATTGGAGTGGTGCACGCGCATGGCTGCACGGGTCACCGAATGCTAGGCTCGGGATACGCTGAAGAAAATCCGATAATTCAGAATCATTCCATCGGAAAAACGAAAGCAATGTCCTTGCCGAACCTGGATATGGACGCCTTGCGGACCCTGGTGGCGATCCTGCAACTGGGAAGCCTGGGGCGTGCGGCGGAGAAGATAGGTCGCTCGCAATCGGCGGCGAGCCAGCAGATCAAGAAGCTGGAAAGCCAGCTCGGCCAGCCCCTGTTTCGCAAGCGGGGGCGCAGCATGGTGCTGACGGAAACCGGCGAGCTGGTGCACTCCTATGCGCGCCGCATGCTTGAGCTCAATGACGAAGCTGTCCGCAGCGTGGCCGGCATGTCAGTGGAAGGCGTCGTGCGTTTCGGCCTGCCGGGCGATTTTGCGGAGACCTGGCTGCCCGCGGCCTTGGGCCAGTTCAAGCGGGCTCACCCGGCGGTGCGGGTGGATGTCGAAGTGGAGCGAAACGGGGTCTTGCTGGAACGCCTCGATCGCGGTGAATTCGACCTCGTGCTCGCGATGGGCCATGGCAGCCGCGCGGATGCCAGGCGTGTGGCCACGCTGCCCATGACGTGGATAGGGCCGGTGGGCGCGGATGCGGTCGTGAAAGCCGGCGTCCCGCTCGATCTCGCGCTCTACAACCCGCCCTGTTTCTTCCGTCGCGCGGGCATCGAGGCGCTCGACCATGCCTCGATGCCCTGGCGGCTGGCCTACGCCACGGCAAGCCTGCAGAGCCTCTGGGCGGGCGTGGCGGCCGGCCTCGGCATCACGCTGCGCACGACGGCCGGCATACCGCCCTCGCTCGTGCGGCTCGACGAGAGGCATGGCTTGCCGCCGCTTCCCGTCGTCGAACTCTGCCTGCACGCAGCGCAGCACACGGCGAATCCCGCGTCAGGCCAGCTCGAGCGTGTGGTGATCGACCACGCCATCGGCAACCTGGGGCTGTAGGAAGGTTCTGGCGTCATCACGGCTACGCGATGACGCCTCAAGCGATATGCAGCCCACCGCTTGCGAGTGCTTCCTGCGCGTTGTGCTCCCCCAGCGCCCAAGCGTCGAGCACGGTGGCGCGAGCGGTGCAGTCGAGCATGCTCACCGGGATACGTGTGCTGGGTTGCCAGTAGTTGCGTCCGTTGGCACGGAATATGGCAGGCAACTTCGGATAGTGGCGGGTCAACAATACAAGCGTGCGCGCTTTCTCGCTGTCGGTTTGCGATGGCAATGGCGCGTTGTCCGTGTAGCCGCCATCGAAGGCGTATTCGCCGTCGATGCGTCGCGCTGGGATGAACGGCAGCGCAGCACCCGCCGCGGCCAGCAGTATGCGCGCCTCGTCGAGACTGGTGCAGTCGCGCAGCTCGCGGAATTCCTGTCGCAGGCCAAGTCGGCGCGGCAGCTCTGGATGCAGCGGTCCACGCAGGAACTTGTCCACGAAATAGGCCAGCGTGGCGATGCCGATGGAGCCGCGCAGTCCCAGCCGGCGCGCCGGTCGGGTAATCGCCACCTGCAGGCGATGCTTCGACTGCCGCAGCGCCTGAAAATGTTCGGCATCGACGAAACTGGCCAGCCATGCCGGGTAGATGTGGCGGTGCGCGTAGTGCAGTCGCCCGCGCAACAGGCTGCGCCATTCGAACATGCGGGTACGGTCGGCATACAAACGCTGGCAAGCCGCACGCGCGACTTGTGGCCCGGCAGTAAGGAAGGCCGCGGCCACGGCGGCACCGCCGCTGGTGCCCACCAGTTGCATGGGTAATCGCCAGTGCTGCGCCAACAGGTGCGAGATCGCGCCGGCTTGCCACCAGCAGCGGTTGCCGCCGCCGGCGAAGATCAGGGTGTCGATGCCGGCAAGATCGAGGCTGGCGAGCGATTCGATGAGCATGGCTTCCTTGCGCGCTGAGTGGGATGAATCCACGCATGGAGGCGACTGCAGCTCGACGCAAGACCGTGACACGAAAAAGCCGGCGCGAGGCCGGCCTGATTCGTATCGGGCGTGGTAGCGCTCAGGTATCCGCGCCGCCGGCAAACCCTTCGCGCGTACCACGATGGAACACGCGGTCGCCATCCAGCACATCGGCCGCCGCATGCGCGGGCTCGGCCTTGAGCTTCGCGTAGATCGGCGTGAAGTCCGGATGCGTCGCCTCGAACAGCTGCTCGAAGCTGTCGATCACGAAGTAGGTCTGCTGGTAGGTGTCGATGCGGTAGCGCGTGCTCATCACGCGTTCGAGGCCGAAGCCGATGCGGTTCGGCGCGGGCGAATCCAGGCAGTAGATCGACTCACCCTTGGAACTGACGATGCCGGCGCCGTAGATGCGCATGCCTTCATCGGTGTGGATCAGGCCGAACTCCACCGTGTACCAGTACAGGCGCGTGAGGTTCATCAGCGCTTCGGGGCCGATGCCGAACGCCTTCATGCCGCCGCGGCCGTAGGCCTGCATGTAGTCGGCGAACACCGGGTTGAGCAGCAGCGGCACGTGGCCGAACAGGTCGTGGAACAGGTCCGGCTCGCTCAAGTAGTCGAGCTGCTCGGGCTTGCGGATCCACCAGCTCACCGGAAATCGGCGGTTGGCGAGGTGGTCGAAGAACACCTCGTCCGGCAGCAGGCCTTCCACCGCCACCAGCTCCCAGCCGGTGGCCTTGGCCAGCACCTTGTTCAAGTCGGCGAACTTCGGAATGCCGCCGTCGCCGAGGCCGAAGCGTTCCACGCCGGCCATGAACTCCTTGCAGGCGCGCCCGGGCAGCAGCTCGCGCTGGCGCTTGTACAAGGTGTCCCACACCTCGTGGTCGGTGCGGCTGTAGCCGGACCACGGCTGCTCGACCACGCCCGTCGTGTAGACCGGGATGTAGCCGCGGTCGGTCTGCTGGTGTTCGACCTTGCGGGGCGTGGTGTTTTCCATGGCGGGCTCCGGGGCTGGACTGGCTTCCGGCCGGCGCCGGAATGACCAACCAGAGCATACGGCAAACCCGCCGCACGAAGCTTGCAATGTTGCGCGCGACCAGGATTTGGACGCAATATTCGTGCTCGGATTGGTTGATATGTCGAGGTATCGTGCATGACCGCGCTGGACCGCATCGACCTGCATCTGCTCGCCGTGCTGCAGACCGAGGGCCGCATCACCAATGCCGAGCTGGCCGAACGGGTGAACCTGTCGCCGTCTGCCTGCCTGCGCCGGCTGCAACGGCTGGAGGCGGATCAGGTGGTTACCGGCTACGCCGCCCAGGTCGACCCGCTGGCGGTGGGCCTGGGCCTGCAGGCTTTCGTGCGCGTGCAGCTGGTGAAGCACGAGGCCGAGGTGATCGAGCGCTTCGTGGAGCGCGTCAACGGCTGGGACGAGGTGGTGACCTGCCACGCGCTCACCGGCGACATGGACTACCTGCTGCACGTCTACGTGGCCGACCTCGCGGATTTCTCGCGCTTCCTGCTCGACCGCCTGCTCAATGCCGCCGGCGTGGCCGACGTCAACTCCAGCTTCGTGCTGCGCACGGTGAAGCGTTCGCCTTCGCTGCCGCTGCCGCGCGCGGAAAATCCGCCGTCGCTGCCGCATAACGTTGCGGGCAACAGACGTTAGACTAACGGGCTGATGGACACCGCCACCGCCTCCCCGCCGATCCGCGACCACCTGCGTCCGCTGCGCTACCTGTGGCGCGTGCCGCTGCTGCTGCTGCATGCCGTGCTCGCGATCATGCTGGCCGCGTTCGTGATGAGCTGGAACCGCAACCGCGTGATGCGCGACGGTCGCGAACCGTTTTCGCATCGGCTGGTACGTTGGTGGTCGGTTGCGCTGATGCGCATCTTCGGTCTGCGCGCGGTGCGCGTCGGCGAGCCGCTGGCCGATCCGGTGCTGTTCGTGGCGAACCACACCTCGTGGATCGACATCGAGCTGCTGCACTCGCAGCGCGCGGCCTGCTTCGTGGCCAAGGCGGAGATCGCGCACTGGCCGCTGGTGGGCTGGCTGGCGGCCAGCGGCGGCACGATCTTCCATCGCCGCGGCAGCAACCACTCGCTCGCCGCGGTGATGCAGGTGATGGTGGAGCGCCTGCGCGCCGGCCGTTCGGTGGCGGTGTTCCCCGAGGGCGGCACCGGCCATGATGGTGTGCTCAAGGTGTTCCACGCGCGCATCTTCCAGGCTGCGCTGGACGCCGAGGTCGCCGTGCAGCCGGTGGCGCTGCGCTTCGTGCGCGACGGCCGTCGCGTGGTCGACGCCGGTTTCCGCGAGCACGAGAACTTCCTGCAGAACTTCCTGCGCCTGCTCGGCGGCCCGTCGATGGATGCCGAGGTGCATTTCCTGCAGCCGGTGCCGGCCAGTCCCGACGCGCGTCGCCGCATGGCCGAGCTGTCGCGCGAGCGCATCGCCGCGGCCCTGGAAAATGCCGCGCAGGAGCCGTGCGTCGCATGAGCCTGCCGTGCGGAAAGGATTTCCGTCCGTCCTGGCCGCTCACCAGCGGGCATCTGCAGACCATGCTCTCCTCCAGCGGCGTGCGCCGCCTGCTGCTGCCGCGCGCCGCGCGCATGGTGCAGGAAGGCGCCGAGCCGGTGATGGTGGACGGCGGCGGCGGCGTGCGCCTCACCGGCGCATTCACCGCGCAGAAGACGCGCCCGCAGCCGCGCGGCCTCGCCGTACTGTTCCACGGCTGGGAAGGCAGCGTCGACTCCACCTACGTGCTGCAGACCGGCAGCCGCCTGCTCGCCGACGGCTGGGACATCTTCCGCCTCAACTTCCGCGACCACGGCGACAGCCACGGCCTCAACGAGGCGCTGTTCCACTCCTGCCGCATCGACGAGGTGGTGCACGCGCTGGGCGACATCGCCGCGCGCTGGCCGGCGCGGCCGCTGGCGCTGGCCGGCTTCTCGCTGGGCGGCAACTTCGCGCTGCGCGCGGCGTTGCAGACCTCGCGCGTGGGCATCCCGCTCGCCTACGCGCTGGCGGTGTGCCCGATCATCGATCCCGCCGAAGGCCTGTTCTCGCTGGAGGAAGCGGCGCCCTGGTTCTACCAGGCCTATTTCATGCACAAGTGGCGGCACTCGCTGCTGGCCAAGCAGAAGGCGTTCCCGCAGCACCGGTACTTCGAGATGTCGGAGCTGAAGCAGGATCTGCGCGGGCTCACCGAATCGCTGGTGCGGCGGCATACCGACTTCGGTTCGCTGCAGCAGTACCTGGATGGCTATTCGGTGGCCGCCGACGCGCTGATGGCGATGCAGGTCCCCGCCACCATCCTCACTGCGCGCGACGATCCGGTGATCCCGGTGGGCGCGTTCGAGCAGCTGCGCCTGCCGCCGAACGTGGAACTGGACATCGCCGAGCACGGCGGCCACTGCGGCTTCATCCGCGGCCGCGACATGACCAGCTTCACCGACGACTACATCGCGGCGCGCTTCAACGCGCTGGCGGACGAAACCCCGGGCGGATGACGCCGGATTTCAGCGCTCGCGCAACGGATCGAGCAGGCGCTTCAGTCCGTTGTGGTCGATCTCCAGCATCAACGCGAGCAGGCGGCCGAGTTCGCCGGGCGGAAAACCCTGGCGCGCGAACCACGCGAGGTAGGCGCCGGGCAGGTCCGCGATCAGGTGGCCCTGGTACTTGCCGTAGGGCATGCGCACGGTCACCAGGCGCTTGAGATCCTCGGCTTGTGACAGGACCGGCTTGTTCATGACGAGCGCACGTTAACAGAGGCGCCACGCGGCATGGGTATAGGCTTGGCGCTCCCGCCGATCCGGAGTCGAGCCAATGCGCCTGCCGTTGTTCCCGTCGCTGGTGACCTTGTTGATGCTGCTTGCCGCGCCCGCGTTCGGCGCGGTCCACCTGGACCGGCTGACGCTGCCGAAAGGCTTCCACATCGCGGTGTATTCCGACCAGGTGCCGAATGCGCGCGCGATCGCGCTGGGCGCGAAGGGCACGGTGTTCGTGGGATCGATGGACGCGGGCAAGGTCTACGCGCTCACCGACACGAAACACGACGGCCATGCCGACAGGGTGCGCGTGCTCGCCAGCGGGCTGGAGATGCCGGTGGGCGTGGCCTTCCGCGACGGCAACCTCTACATCTCGGCGGTGAGCCGCATCGTCGTGCTGCGCGACATCGAGAACCACCTCGACGATCCGCCCAAGCCGGAACTCGTCACCGACAAGCTGCCCAGCGAAAGGCACCACGGCTGGCGCTTCATCGCGTTCGGCCCGGACGGCAAGCTCTACGTGCCGATCGGCGCACCCTGCAACGTGTGCGACAAGGGCAAGGCGTTCGCCAAGCTCACTCGCATGAATGCCGACGGCAGCGATGCGCAGGACGTGGCTTACGGTATTCGCAACACCGTGGGCTTCGACTGGCGCCCCGGCTCGCACCAGCTGTGGTTCACCGACAACGGCCGCGACATGCTGGGCGACGACATCCCCAGCGACGAGTTGAATCGGCTCAGCCGCGTCGGCGAACACTTCGGGTTTCCCTATTGCCACGAAGGCGACATCCTCGATCCCGAATTCGGCAAGGGCCACCGCTGCACGGACTACACGCCGCCGGTACTGAAGCTGGGCGCGCATGTGGCCTCGCTGGGCATGCGCTTCTATGCGGGCCGCATGTTTCCGGCCGGCTACCGGGGCGCGATCCTGGTCGCCGAGCACGGCTCGTGGAACCGCACGAAGAAATCCGGCTACCGCGTGATGACGGTGCGCCTCGACGGCAACAAGGTGGCCAGCTACCAGCCGCTGATCACCGGCTTCGAACAGGACGAGAAGGCTTGGGGCCGCCCGGTGGACGTGCAGCCGCTGCCCGACGGCAGCGTGCTGGTCAGCGACGATCTGGCGGGGGCGGTGTATCGGGTGACGTACCAACCGTAGTAGCCCGTCATCCCCATCGGATCAGAGGAACGCCCCATGCAATTGCGCAGCGACAACTTCGCCGACGGCCAGCCCATCCCCGCCGCCAACGCCTTCGGCAAGCCCGGTGCCCCGGTGGCGCTGTCGGACAATCGCAGCCCGCATCTGGCGTGGCGCGATGCGCCGGAAGGCACGCGTTCCTTCGTGCTCACCTGCATCGACGTCGACGTGCCCAGTCGTGGCGACGACGTGAACAAGGAAGGGCGCGTCGTGCCCGCGGACCTGCCGCGGGTGGAGTTCGTGCACTGGCTGATGGCGAACATTCCCGCCGAATGCGGCGAGTTCGACGAGGGCGCGTGCTGCGACGGCATCACGCCGCGCGGCAAGCGCGATCCGCTGGGGCCGCCGGGCAGCGTGCAGGGGTTGAACGACTACACCGGCTGGTTCGCGGGCGACGCCGGGATGGGCGGCGACTACCTTGGTTACGACGGCCCGTGCCCGCCGTGGAACGACAGCCTCGTGCACCATTACCACTTCCGCATCCACGCGCTGGACGCGGCTAAGCTGGAACTGTCGCGCGGCTTCACGCTGGCCGAACTGCGCACGGCGATGCGCGGCCATGTGCTGGCGGAAGCGGAACTGGTGGGCACCTACGCGATCCGTCCCGCTTCTGCGACGTGACGGCGAATGTGCAGGTGGCGTGCACGCACGCGCGCCCCTTCACGCGCAGATGGCGGCCAATGTGGATGAATGACTGCACGCGGCCACGCACGTCGTGGTCGGCATTCGTTCAAGAGGGCAACGCCATGCTTCACTACGCACTGGTATTCCTGATCGTCGCCATCATCGCCGCGGTGCTCGGCTTCGGCGGCATTGCAGGCGCGGCGGCCGGGATGGCGAAGATCCTGTTCGTCGTGTTCCTGGTCCTGGCGATCATCTCGTTCCTGCGCCGCGCGAAGTGAGGCGTGGCGCAGCGCCCGGCGAACCGGCATTCTTCCGCATGAGCTACATGGAGACAGCATGAACAAGCAGGCAGCAACGACCGAAAACGACACGCCCAGTCGCATCGACGAAGGCGCCGAGCGCGTCAAGCAGGCCACCTCCAGCGCGGTCGCCGGCACCAAGGAGGCGGTGGGGCGCGCCGCGGACCACGTCGAGGAAAGCCTGCACCGCGCCACCGACAAGGTCGCCGCCGGTGCGCATCGCGCCAGCGACAAGCTCGACGAGGCGGGCGAACGCGGCCGTGCCGCCTACGACGCCACGATGGATCGCGCCGACGAGTGGCTGGAGCAGGTGCGCGACTACGTGCGCGAGAAACCGGTGCAGTCGATGGCGATCGCGCTGGGCGCGGGCTGGCTGCTCGGCCGCCTGCTCAGGCGCTGATCGCGCATGCAGGAAGAACCCGCGCGCGAACAGGATCACGCGACGGCGCCGGAAGCTTCGGCGCCGTCCTCGTCTCTGCTGGACGAACTGGGCCGGCTGGCCGGTGCGGTGCGCCGGCTGTTCGGCGCGCAGCTGCAGCTGCTGGCCGCCGAGCTGGGGCTGGCGCGCAGCGCGGTGTCGTGGCTGCTGGTGGCCGCGCTGGTCGCCACCGTGGCCGGCGTGGCGCTGGGCCTGACCCTGCTCGGCCTGGTCGGCGTGCTGCTGGCCACCTGGTTCCACTCGTGGATCTGGGCGCTGCTGGTGCTGGCGCTGCTGCAGGCATTGCTGCTGGCGGGCGCGATCGGGCTGTTCCGCCGCTGCATGCACTGGATGAGCCTGCCCGCCACGCGCCACGAATGGGGTGCGATGATGCGCGAGACGCTGCATCGCGCCGAGCGCGAGGTCGACGGCGAATCCGCGGGGGAGCACAAGCCATGAGTCTGTTCAGCCATCTCGACAAGGTGCGTGCGGCACAGGCGCGGGTGGCCGCGCATCGCGCGGAACTGGCCGAGCCGGCCGCGGCCCTGCTGGCGCGCGGGGAGCGGCATCCGCTGCTCGCGCTGGGCGCGGCGGGCGGCGCGGGCTTCGTGCTCGGCAGTCTCGACGTGCATCCCCTGCGCGTGCCGGGCGTGGGGCCGCTGTTGCGCGGCGGCCTTGCCGAGGTGGTGGCGCAGGGCGTGTGCATGGTCGTCGAGCTGGGTGCCGGCGCCTTCGACGACGCTTCCGCATGAACGATCCGCTGCCGCTGTCCGGTGCCGCCGCCGCGGGCGAAGCCGCGCCGCCGATGCCGCCGCCGCGTGCATCGATCCTGTCGCGCGGCCGCTTCGCGCGGCGCAGCGCACGCGGCATGCGACGCCATTTGCGCGGCATCCGCGTGCTGCTCAACGCACTGCTGCTGCTGGCGCTGTTGTACACGGTGACGCTGTGCAAGGCGCTGCTGATCCCGCTGGTGCTGGCCGCCTTCATCGGTCTGGCGCTGAACCCGGTCGTCGCCGGCGCCGCCCGCTGGGGCGTGCCGCGCTGGCTGGGTGCCAGCGTGCTGATGCTGGCGTTGATCGGCGGCATCGGCACCGGCATCGGCCTGCTCACGCCGCCGGCACTGGACTGGATCCACGAGGCGCCGAGCACGATCCGCCGCTTCGTGCCGAAGCTTGAGCACATCACCCAGCCGCTGGAAGCCGCCAACCGTGCCACCCAGACCCTGGTCAACGGCCGCCCGACCTACGCACGGCCGCAGCCGGCCGATGTGGCGGTGAGCGCATGGGACGTGGTGTCGGCGGCGCCGAAGGTGCTGGCGGCGGTGCTCACCGTGGTGCTGCTGGTGTTCTTCTTCCTCGTCTACGGCGACCTGCTGCTGCGCCGGCTGGTCGAGATCGGGCCGGACTTCCGCTACAAGCGCCAGGCGGTGTCGGTGGTGCGCGGCATCCAGCACGAGGTGTCGCGCTACATCCTCACCACCTTGCTGATCAACTTCGCGCTGGGCGCGCTCACCGCCGGCATCCTGTGGCAGCTGCGCATGCCCGATCCGCTGCTGTGGGGCGCGGTGGCGATGTTCGCGAACTTCATCCCCTACGTGGGCGCGATCTTCACCACCAGCGTGCTGCTGCTGGTGGGACTGGTGCATTTCGACCAGCTCGGCCACGCGCTGCTGCCCGCGCTGTGCTTCGCCGGGCTGACCGTGTTCGAGGGCAACCTGGTGACGCCGCTGATCCTGGGCCGGCGCATGCGCCTGTCGCCGATCGCGATCCTGGTCTGGCTCCTGGTCTGGGGCTGGCTGTGGGGCATCCCCGGCGCGCTGCTCGCGGTGCCCATGCTGACCAGCGTCAAGCTGATCGCCGAGCACGTGCGCGGCTGGGCGTGGTTCGGGCACATGGTGCAGCGCTAGGGCAACGCGGGCGGTGCCGATCGGTCGCCGCCGTCAGTCCCCGTGGGGCGATGGACGGCCCGCGGCGGTGGGCCGATCGTGCAGCACATGCGCCACGAGCAGGGCGACCGCCGTTCCGGCCAGCTGGGCCAGCACGAAACCCGGCACGTCGACGGGCCGGATGCCGGCGAACGTGCGGGTCAGAGCACGCGCCACGGTGACCGCGGGGTTCGCGAACGACGTGCTGGCGGTGAACCAGTACGCGGCGAAGATGTAGCTCGCGACCAGCGCAGGCATCGCCGCGGGCCGGGCGCGTGCACCGAGCAGGATGGTGAGCAGCAGGCCCGCGGTGGCCACGCCTTCGCTCAGCCATTGCGCTGCGCCGCTGCGCGCATGGATGCCCGGTTGCAGCAGCGGCTGGCCGAACATGGCGTGGGCCAGCAGCACGCCGCCGATAGCCGCGACGAGCTGCACGGCGACGTAGGCGAGGGTTTCGCGCGTGTCGAGTTCGCCACGCATGCGCAGCGCGAGGGTCACGGCGGGATTGAAGTGTGCGCCGGAGACCGGGCCGAGCACGGCGATCAGCACGTACAGCATGCCCGCGGTCGCCGTCGCGTTCGCCAGCAGCGCGATGCCGTCGTTGCCGCCGGACATCGCCACGCCCATGATCCCGGAGCCCACCACGGTGGCGAGCAGCACGCCCGTACCGAGGAATTCGGCGACCAGTCTGCGCGGCAGCGACATCACAGCTCCGCCAGCAAGTGCTTCACGCGCGCGGCGATCTCGTCGCGCACCGTGCGATAGCCGACGTCGTCCATGTTCTTCGGGTCGGACAGGTTCCAGTCCTCGCGCCGTTTCGCCGGCACCCATGGGCAGCTGTCGCCGCAGCCCATGGTGACGACGGCGTCGAACTCGCCGCCGACGTCAGCGAGCGACTTCGAGGCATGCACGGTCAAGTCATAACCGAGCTCGGCCATGAAGCGCACCGCCTTCGGATGGATCCGGCCGGACGGAGCCGAGCCGGCACTCAAGGCTTCGACCGCACCGCCGCCATGGATGCGCGCGAAGGCTTCGGCCATCTGGCTGCGGTTGGCGTTTTCCACGCAGACGAACAGGACGCGTTTCATCGGATCGGGCTCATGGCACGGGGACTTGGGAACGGCAAGCTGCGAATCGCCGCTTGTGGGCCGCTCAGCAACAGCCGGAATTCGGCGCGCAGCAGGCGGCGCCCTTGTCGACCTTCGGTTTCGATGTGCGCGCATCCGGAGCGCAGTCCGCGCCACCGGCCGCGCAGGCCGCATCGGCGGCGTAGTAACTCGTAGCGTCGCCGACGGTGTGGAAGGTTTCCCAGCGCGTGCCCTGCGGGTCTTCGGTCCACAGCTTGTCCGAGTGCGCATAGCAGCAGACGGCGCCGTCTTCCGGCACCACGCTGCCACCCGCAGCGTCCAGGCGCGGGCCGAGCGCGGCGAGTTCGTCGGCGCTGTCGACCTGCAGGCCGAGATGGTCGATGCCCGGCGCGCGGCCGGTGCTGGAGATCGCGAAGTTGATGCGCGGGTCCTCCAGCATCCACTTGGCGTAGTCGTGCTTGACCACGCTGGGCTCCGCGGCGAACAGCTGCGTGTAGAAGCGGATGCTGCCGGCGAGGTCGGCGACGTTGAGGTGCACGTGGAAGCGGTTCATCGCTTGGCTCCGGTCTTGCGCGGCTTGCAGGGAGACGCCGGCCCGCAGTCGGCGGTGCCGGCGCAGCAGTTCTCGGTGAGGTAGGCCAGCAGCGCGTTCATCTGCCCGTAGTTGGCGCGGACGCGGATCACCCGTCCCTCGCGCTGGTCTTCGACCAGCCCGGCGGCGCGCAACACGTTGAGATGCGCGCTCAGCGTGGCGGGCGGCAGGTCGAGGTGTTCGCGCAGCTCGCCGACCGGCAATCCTTCCGGACCAATCCGCACCAGGCGGCGGAAGGCGGCGAGGCGGGAGTCGTGGCTGAGCGCACCGAGGGCGGCGAGGGCGTCTGGCGTTTCCATGATTTCATATTTCCGGAATCATGGAATAATGTCAACACGTGGCGATTCCCCGCACCGCCGGGTCCGGCGGCCGTTCCCCCGTTACCGCGCCGCCGCGAGCGCCGCGTGCTGCCGCAGCCACGGCTGCAGGTCGAGCTTCCAGATGCCGGATTGCCCGGTGAAGTAGACGCTGTGACCGTCCGGCGCGATGTGCGAGCCCCACGGCATGTCCTTGTTCGCGACCGCGCCGAGATCGATCGGCTTGCCCCAGTGGTCGCCCTCGCGGAACGCGATGCACAGGCGGCCCAGGCCGCCCTTGGTCTTGCCGTAGTCGAACACGATGAAGGACTGGTCCGGCGCCACCGCGGGATCGTGGGTGGAGACGGCGGGATCGCCCAGCCCCGCGCGCACCGGCGGCAGGTAATGGCCGTCGCGATACGCCGTGTGCCAGGTGTGCATCACCTTCGCCTCGCGATCGAAGCGGAGGAAGTACAGGCTGTCGTCCGCGGCGATGCTGGCGAAGTCGACGAACGCATCGCTGTTGACGACGGAGCCGAGCCAGACGGGTTGGCCCCAGCCCTTGCCCTCGCGATCCACCCGCCACAGGTTGGAGCCCGGCCAGCTGCCGGCCGCGAAGTAGTCCTGCGTCAGCGGCTGGCTGCCCGGCGTCGGCGAACGATCCGAACCGAACAGCAGGTAGCTGCCGTCGGGCGCCATCACCGGATCCTGGTCGTACCAGCGGCCGGAGAAATTCGCGACCGCAGGCGGCGACCAGTGCCCGTCGACCTTGTGCGACACCATGATGGTCTTGCGCTTGCCCGCGCTGCGGTCGAAGAACGCCGTGTTGCCGTCGGGCGTGAAGGCCAGCGTGTCGTCGCTGTCGGGATGCAGGATGCCGCCCAGGGTGACGGGCTGCGGCGCGGCGGTGATGGTGTCGGCGGCATGCGTTGTGGCGGAAGCGAGCAGCAAGCCGGCGATGAGCAGCCAACGAATCTTGGTTTGCGTCATCGCGCGTCTTCCACCGGCATCGCGTTGAGCAGGATGTACTGGCGCTCCGTGGCCTCGACGCGGCCGCACTGGGCGGAAGTCAGCGTTGCTGGTCGCGTGCTGACCAGTTCGTCGCTGAGCACGATGCCGTCGCGGAAGGTGGTCCAGCCGCGCCAATGCGTGCGGCCGGCTTGCCGCGTCAGCACGCAGGGCTGGCCGTTGCGGGTCAGGGTGAGCGTCGGCTTGTCGTCCAGCCAGGCGCCGTCACCTTGGCCTTCGCGTTCCAGCGTGACGGTGCGGGTGGCGGGGTCGAACGCCGTCACGGTCACCGTTTGTCGTCCGGCCGGCCCCAGCTCCCACGGCGCGGCGATATCCACCGTCCAGTGCTGGCCCACGTGCAGCGTGGCCGGCGCCGGGCCCCACAGGCGCGGGTTGTAGGCCAGGCCGCTGGCGTCGGTGTTCGGCACGCACTTGCCGTCGTAGCAATTGCTGGCGCCGGCGTCGGGCAGCGCCACTGTGCCGCTGCCCGCGGGCCGGCCGTCGTAGCGGTAGTCGATGTGCAGCTGCGGCGGCGTGGACGCGGCGTCGGTCACGCGGTAGGTCGCGGTGCCGCTGATCCGGTGCACCAGTTCGTCGAAACCGGGCGCCCGGACCGCGATGGCGCGCGAGAACACGTTGGCGAAGCTGGCGCCGGCGCGGTAGGCCGGCGTCAGCGCCGGTGCCGTGGCGGGAGCGGCGGCGGCCGCGGTGGACAACAGCAGCGCGGCCAGCAGGGATGACAGCATGCGGGTGGTGGACACGGGGCCTCCGCGGCGGATCAGTGGTCGATGCCGTGCGCGCGCAGCACGTCGGGGATGTCGAAGCGCCACAGGTTGCGCGAGCCGTTCAGCGGTTGCTGCAGGTGCTGCTGCAAGGTGGCGGCGCTGTCGCGCGGCTTGGGGAAAGACATCTCGTCGCGCCGGTTGCTGGAAACGTACAGCTCGCCGAAGCGCGGCCCCAGCGCAGGCGCGTTCTCCAGCGACGGGCTGTTGACGTCGCCCGGCAGATGCAGCGGCTTGCCCCAGCGGCCGTCCGGCTGGCGGAACGCGATGTAGAGGTCGGCGCTGCCCAGCGAATCGCCCTCGTTGCCGGCGTAGACGAGGAAGCGTTGCTGCGGATCGATCGCCGGGTCCATGCGGTTGCGCGCGACGTCACCGAGCTCCACGCGCTGCGGCGCCGCGTAGCCTTGCGCGGTGCGCCGCGCCACGTAGATCTGGTAGGCGGCACCCGAGTCCGACCGGTGCGCGGAGAAGTAGATGTCGCCGTTGGCCGCGACGGACGGGTTGTAGATCATCGCGCCGTCGTTGAGCGCGCCGTCCACGTGCACCGGCGCGCCCCAGCTTCCGTCAGGCTGGCGCTGCACGAACCAGAGGTTGGTGCCGGCGAAGCGATGGCCGCCCATTTCCGTCGTCAGCGGTGCGCCGCCCGGCTGCACGGGGCGGTTGGAGACGAAGTACAGCCGTCGGCCGTCCGGCGACAGCGCGGGTTCGGAGTCGTGCCACTCGCCGGAGAACGCGGCCACCTGCGGCGCGCCCCAGTGCCCGCCGACGCGATGCGACACCATGACGGTGTCGTCGCGTTCGGCGAAGTCGGAGCGCATGAAGTACAGCGTGTCGCCGTCCGGCGTCACGGCGGCCGAGGTTTCCTGCAGGCCGGTGGAGATCGTGCCGGGGCCGACCAGTTCGCCGCGCGTCTGTGCGCGCGCGGCGATGGGTGCGGCAAGTGCGACAGCGATGCCGGCGACGAGGATGAGTGCACGTGGGGACATGGGGACTCCGATGGGCGAACTCAGGCGGCGTGATGCGCCGCCAGCCAGGGCGCCAGCGACAGGCGCCAGATGTGGTTGTTGCCGTTGTCCCACGCGCGCATGCGCGCCAGGTCGGCGCGTGCCTGCGCGGGCGAGCGCGGGTAGTGCACCGGCAGGGTGCGGTTGCTGGTGAAGTACAAGGTGCGGCCGTCCGGGCCCAGGTGCGAGCCCCACGGCTGGTAGCGGTCCACCGTGTCGCCGAGATCGACCGGCGCGCTCCAGCCGCCGTCGTCGCGGAACGCGATGTAGAGATGGTCGGGCTGGTCCTTGCCGGCGTAGTTCGCGTCGAACACGAGGAAGGAACCGTCCGGCGCGATCGCGGGGTCCTGTTCCTCGGTCGCATGGCCCAGCGCGAGCCGCTGTGGCGGCTGGTAGCGGCCGTCGCGCCAGGCGCTGCGGTAGAGATGGAAGGCGTGGTCGGTTTCGTCGCGGCGCTGGTAATACAGGTCGCCGTTCGCGGCCACGCTGGGCGCGTAGACGCCGGTGCCCACGTTCACCGCGTCGGGCAGGCGCACCGGCGTGCCCCAGCCGTCGCCGCGGCGATCCACCCGCCACAGATGGCCGCCGTGCAGCGGCGGGCCGCCGGTCGTGTCAGGGCGGTTCGAGGTGAACACCAGGTAGGAGCCATCCGGCGCCATCGCCGGATCGTGGTCCTGCCACTGCCCGGAGAACGACGCGATCCGCGGCGTGGACCAGCCGTCGCCCGTGCGGTGCGCCTCCATGATGAAGCCGCTCGCACCCGCCTGCTGGTCGAAGTACACGGTGGCGCCGTCCGGCGCGAAAGTGAGGCAATCGATGCCGACAGGGCCGGAGATCGCGCCGGGCGCGAAGATCTCCGGCTGCGGCGAGGTCGCTTCGGCGGCGCGCAGGCCGACGGCGGCGAACGCGCCGATCAAGGCGAGCGCACCGGCCAGCAAGGCGAACAGGCGATGGAGCATGCGGGTGCCCCGGCATGATGACGATGACCAGGAGTCTGCGCAGCGGCATCGGCGTGCCGCCGCGGGTTTGTGACGAGCGGAGTGAAGGCGCGTGACCAGCGGTTGCCCGCGCGGGGCGAACGGTTCGATCGCATCGGGATGTCAGGTGCCTCGATGCATCGCGCGCTGCTCTTGCTTGTCGCGGTGTTCGGCACGCCAAACGTGCAGAGCAAGAGGCTTCGTCTGTTTGCTGTCGGCCTATACCTGACATTGCCGAACCGCAAAGCCAACCCCGGACCCGCCGGGAAGCATTGCTCGAAGCCGGCAACCGGGCGGATGGTGTCTGCCGGCTAGCACATCGCAACCATCCCCACCCATGGGCCATCACGTGTCCGCGATGGCATGTCGCGGGCTCCTAGCCTGCTGCCTTCGATGCAGCTCCGAGGAAGCGTTCGACGATCTCCGGCAGCATCGGCTCGACGGGGAGCGTGTAGTGGGTGGTGTTCGGCAGGATGGCGAACTCGTTTGCGGGCCGCAGGGAGCCATCGATACCGGCATCGCGCTGGCCGCCGCCCAACGCCTTCCAGAACTCGACCATGTGTTCGGGCCGGATGGCGTCGGCGTCGGCAAAGGCCAGCAGTGTGCGTGCCTTGAGCCTGGCGACGTCGGCGCTCCAGTCCCAAGGGCGTTTGGTCAGGTCACCGACCTTCCTGAAGAGCTTGGTCCAATCGACATCGGGATAGGTCTTCCCCAATGGCGATGCCTTGACGGCAGGGCCGAGCGTGGCAGCGTTGGCCTCCAGCTGTTTGAAGGCCACCACCCCCTCCGGATAAAAGCCGTCCTGCCTCATCGCCGCGGACACGAGCACGAGCCGGTCGACCACATGCGGATGGCGAATGGCGGTCTGCAGCGCGACGCCGGAACCCAGCGAGTAACCCATGACGTCGGCCTTGCCGAGGTTCAGGTGACCGATCAAAGCGGCGATGTCGTCGCCCATCGTTTCACTGCGCAGCGGCCTGTCCGTGTCGGGCGTACGCCCATGTGCCTGCAGATGGGGGGCGATCACCCGCCGGCCTCTGACCAGTTCGGCCAGATTGCTCCCGAAGCTGTCCGGGTCGATGCCACCGTGGAGAAGAATGAGCGGCTTGCCGGCGCCATGCACGCTGTAAAAGAGATGCTGGCCGTTGACGTCGGCAAAGTTTCCGTTCGGGACGGCGAGGGTCTTCTTGGCTTGAATGGGAAGAGCGGCTGTCAGCACGGCGGTCGCCATGGCCGTCTTCAGGAAATCGCGTCTGAGCATATCGTCCTCACGTGGCGCCGGACTGGCCGGCGCGGCGGTGATCGTGCGTTTCATCGGCATCCCTTCCATGCGTCCATGCACCGGTGGCCGCGGTGTGGTCACGATCTGTCTGCGAGCAACTCATCCAGCTGCGCGAACTGTTCGGGCAGGCCTTCCGCCGAGCCGGCGAGAGCTTCGTCGAGGGCCGCTTCCGTGGGGTAGCGTTCGTGGAAGGTGACCCGCGTCTTGCCGGCATTTTCCTCGAACGTCACCGTGGTCACGGCGCCCTCGTCGCTTTCCTCGTTCGTCCATGCGATGCGCTTGTTCGGCGTCACTTCCCGGTACGTGCCGAAGAACGCCATCGGCTGGTCGAAGGCCGGATGGCTGAACACGAGGCGATACGCGCCCCCGGTGCGAACGTCCATGTCGCACGAGACCAGCGACATGCCCGCCGACTTCGGGACCCACCAAAGCTTGAACAATTCGGGATTGCTCCACGCCTCAAAGACGATGTGCGCCGGGGCATCGAACGTTCGCGTCACGACGAGTTCGTGGTCGGACTTGCGCTCCACAACGGTGCGGTTGGTGGCGGCGGAACTACCTTCTTTTGCTTTGGGCATCTGCCTTCTCCTTGCGTTTCAAGTGATCGACAAGCTTGTCCAGCGCGTCGAAGCGCGCGCTCCAGAGTTCGCGGTGCCGCTCGATCCAGGCGGCCTCTTCTTCCAGCCGGCGGCGTCCGAGCGTGCAGGTTCGTACGCGCCCGACCTTCTCCGTGGTCACGAGCCCCGCCTGCTCCAGGATGCTGACGTGCTTCTTCATGCCCGTGAGGGTCATGCGGAACCGTTGGGCAAGGTCGGTGATCGAGGCGTCTGAGTCCCCGAGCTGCTCCAGCACGCCGCGCCGGGTGACATCGGAGAGCGCGGCGAACGTTGCGTCGAGGCGGGCTTGATAGTGAACCATATGGTTCACTGTACGGCGAGCATGGGTGATTTGCAAGCGGATGACCCCGCGGGCGCAAATCGCACGTAACTCCTCTGCCGCTCCGAGCCCATGCCGCGCGCGGGCAAAGTTCCGAATGCCGGCTTCGTGGCGGCCAGATCAAGATGTCGGATGACTCCTCAGGATCGCAAGCTTCCATCCCTCGCTTGTGGGAATCCGACCCTATTCGCCGACATGTCCAATCATCGAAGACCGCATCAGCTGATGCATACGTCTTGATGGATCGGCACCTGGACCGTCAAGGCAGCCCCAGCACCGCCCGCGCCCCAGCGCGGAAGCGCCGGCTCAAATCCAGCCGCGTGCCGTCGTGCAGCACGATCTCGGCGTTGCCGTTGAACAGCGGATGCACTTCGCGGATGCGCTCCACGTTGACGACCGTGCCGCGGTGGATGCGCAGGAAGCGCGCGGGGGCTAGCGTTTCCAGCAGGTGGCTCAGCGTCTCGCGGTGCAGGTAGTGCGCGCCGTCGGCGTGGATCTGCACGTAGTTGCCGTCGGCGCGGATCCAGTCGATCCGCTCGGTGGCGATCACCTGAATGTGCTCGCCCACGCGCACGCTGATGCGCTGCAGGTGGCTCGCGTGCGTCGTCGCCGCCGCGGGCGATTGCAGGCCTTGCCAGTGCCGGCGCACGCGCGCCAGCGCCTGGTCAAAGCGCGCCTGGTCGATGGGTTTCAGCACGTAGTCCAGCGCGCCGGCGTCGAACGCGCGCAGCGCGTGCTGGCCGTAGGCGGTGGTGAACACCACCATCGGCAGCGCATCCGGTTTCAGCCGGTGCAGCAGCTTGAAGCCATCCATGCCGGGCATGCGGATGTCGAGGAAGATCAGGTCGGGCGTGAGCGCGGCGATCGCCTGCAAGGCCTCGGTGGCGTTGCCGCATTCGCCCACGATGGCCACGTCCGCATGCGCGGCCAGCGCCTGGCGCAGCGCGAGTCGCGCCAGCACCTCGTCGTCCACCAGCAGGGCGCGGATCGTTGCGGCGCTCATACTGCATGCTCGCGGAATGGCAGGCGCAGCTCCACCCGCGTGCCGCCGCCGTCGCGGCGCTGCAGCTCCAGACTGGCGTCGCCGCCGAACAGCATCGCCAGCCGCGCGCGGGTGTTGGTGAGGCCGATGCCTTCGCTGGCGCCATCGGGCGGCAGGCCCAGGCCATCGTCGTCCACGCGTAGCACCAGCTCGTCGCCGTCGCGTTGGCCGAGCACCTGCAGGCTGCCGGGTTCGGCCTTGGCCAGCAGGCCGTGGCGCAGCGCGTTTTCCACCAGCGGCTGCAGGATCAGGTTCGGCACGGCGGCGCGCAGCGCGTCGTCGGCCACGTCCAGGCGCGTGCTCAGCCGGTCCTGGAAGCGCACCTGCTGGATGTCGAGGTAGCAGCGCAGGAATTCCAGCTCGCGCGCCAGCGGCACCTGCGGCGCGTGGCGCTCCTCCAGCGTGAGGCGCAGGAAGTCGCTGAGCCGCGCGATCATCAGCCGCGCCTGCAGCGGATCGGCCAGCGCCAGCGCGGAGATCGCGTTGAGCGTATTGAACAGGAAGTGCGGTTGCAGCTGCATGCGCAGCGCCTGCAGCTGCGCCTGCGCCAGCTGCGATTCCAGCAACGCGCTGCGCAACTGCTCGTCGCGCAGCCGGCGGCGCGAATCCATCCCGCGCAGCACCGCCAGCACGACCCAGTAGGTGAGCACGGCCAGGTGGAAGCTGTAGGCGAACTCCATGTGCACGTACTGGCCCAGCGTGTGCACGTTCGGCATGCGGCCAGGGCCGCACAGAGCCCAGAACACCACCAGGTGCGCCGTCATCTGCGCCAGCGCCACCGCCAGCGAAGCGGGCACGTGCACGGCGAAGAAGCGCCGCCAGCCATGCCCCGCGCTTTGCCGTCCCAGCCAGCCCACCAGCGGCGCCAGCGCCATCCACAGCCAGAAGTTGCCGAGGTTCCAGGCCAGGTTGCGCAGCCAGGCGGGCGGATAGCCCTCGCTGATCGCGGCCAGTCCGCCGCTGAGCGCGTAGGACAGCGCCAGCAGCGTCCAGAAGCCGAAGATCAGTCCCCAGGTTTTCAGTCGCTGCGCTGCGCTGCGGTCAGACACGGGAACCTCGCCGACGTACCACCCGATGGCGGGCCAGTGTGCGCGGCGATGGCCGTCCGGGACAGTGCCTGAAGGCATTGCCGGCGTCGGGCCTAGGCTTGTGGCGCCTGCGTGTCGCGCGTGCATGACTGCTCGTCGCCCAGCTGCCATGCGCCGCTGCGGTTCCGGTAGGTGTAGGTCACCCGGTAGGCGTCGTCGCCGTGACGCTGGAACACGAACCGGTCGAGATAGCCGCTGGTCGCGATGTTCTCCAGCGTCAGCGTGTCGCCCACCCAGCCGGACGAGGTGTAGCGCCGCTCGCCGCCGAAGTTGTCGAACACCGTCGCGGTGAAACGCCTGGCGGCCTTGTCGTAGCCCCACCACGCATCCGCGAGGTAGCGGTTCGGCGCATCGTCCACGTGCCGCATGTGCAGCCATTGGCCGCCGAGTTCGATGCCGAACGTCTCGCGGGAAGTGATCGGCTTGCCGTTCGCGAAGCGGCCCGCGCAGCGCCAGTGGCCGGCGAACCCGGCCAGCGGTGCGAGCGCCGGCGTGGCGTCGGCCTGCACCGGCGCGGGGGCGGCGAGCAAGCCGGATGCAGCCGCCAGCACGGCGAAGGCGAGGGATGCTGCGCGTGGCGCGCGCGACGAGCGGTTCATCGATGGGGTCCCGAGGCGTGCGCGATTCATGGCTTCACCGTCGCGTGTTGGGCCAGCCACGGGCCGAGCGCGAGGCGGTGGATGCGATGGTCGGCGGCGCTGAAGTACAGCGTCTTGCGATCCGGGCCCAGGCGCGCCTCGTCGCCGGCAACGCCGAGGTCGACCGGCGCGCTCCAGCTGTCACGCGTGGCGAAGGCGATGAACAGGTCGCCGCCGTTGGACGGCGCCGGCGGGCGGTCCGAGCTGAAGACGAGGAAGGAGCCGTCGGGCGCCACCGCCGGATCGTAGTCGGAGTGCGCGTCGTCGCCGCCGAGCGCCAGCGCTTGCGCCGCCTGATAGCGGCCGTGGACGTAGCGGCTGCGGTAGAGCCGGAATGCGCCGTTCGCCGGGTCCACGCGCACGAAGCGGAGGCTGCCGTCCTTCGTCACCGTCGGCGAAAAGATCGACGTGCCGGCGTTCACGACATCAGGCAGGCGTTGGGGCGTGCCCCAGCCGTCGCCGACGCGATCCACCCGCCACAGGTTGCCGCCGCGACCGGGATACGCCTTGCCGCCCCAGTCGCCGTCCAGCGGATGGCCGATGCCGTTCGCCGGCCGGTTGGAGACGAACACCAGATAGGAACCGTCCGGCGCCATCGTCGGCTCGAAGTCCATCCAGCGGTCCGAGAACGGCGCCTGCATCGGCGCCGACCATGTGCCGTCGTGGCGCCGGGCGATGTAGAGGCGTCGCGCCGTGCCGCTGCCGCGGGTGAACACCACCGTGCCGCCGTCCGGCGCGAAGGCAGGCGAGGCGTCGCGCGCCTCCGTCCACGGCCCGGCGGCCGGCGGCGACGCGACGTTCGCGGAAGCTTGCACCGACGGCGCAGAGACGACAGCGCCTAAAGCCAGGGCGAGGATAGGAACCAGGTGTGGGCAACGCATCGAGCTGTTCCTCATGGGGAAGGGAAGGTAGTCAGGACTCAAGGGCCGCGCCCGGCATGCGCGTCAAGCCATGGCGCCAGCGACAGCTGCCAGATGTGGTCGTGGCCGTTGTTCCACACCGCGTTCGCTTGCGCGCCGGCGGCGCGTCGGTCGCTGTAGAAGTACAGCGTGCGGTGGTCGGGACCGAGCTGGGCGCCCATGCTTTCCTTGCCGCCGTTGACCGCGTCGCCGAGATCCTGCGGCGCGCTCCAGCCTTCCGGTGTGCGGAACGCGATGGCGAGGCGGTACGGCGCCTGCGGTGCGTGCTTGATGCTGACCACGATGAACGAGCCGTCCGGTGCGATCGCGGGATCGCGTATCGTCGCGCCCGCATCGCCCAATGCCACCACCCGAGGCGTTTCGTACTGGCCGTCGCGATACGCGGAGCGCAGCAGCGCGAAGTCGCCGCGCGGCCCGGCGCAGCCGATGAAGTAGAGGCTGCCATCGGCGGCGATGCTCGGCGAGGCGATCAGCGAGCAGCGATTGACGACGTCGGGCAGGCGCACCGGCGCGCTCCAGTGGTCGCCCTGTCGGTCCACCCGCCACAGGTTCATGCCCTGCCCGACGTGGCGCTTGCCGGCATGCACCGCGTCGAGCGGTGGATCGCCCGGCGTGGCCGAGCGGTTGGAGGCAAACAGCAGGAACGATCCGTCCGGCGCCATCGCCGGATCGAGGTCGTGCCAGTGCCCGGAGAATGGCGCCACCGTCGGCGTCGACCAGTGGCCGTTACGGCGGCGCGATTCCATCAGCGTCGAGCCGTCGCCGGTGGCGCGCATGAAGTAGACCGTGGCGCCGTCCGGCGTGAATGCGGCGGCGCCATCGTCGGAGGCTCCGGGGATGGTGTTCGAAGCGAAGACCGCGGGCACCGCGCTCGCTGACCTCGCCGCATGGGCGGTGGATGCGAGAATGAACAGGGTTGAGAAGACGATGGACAGGCGCATGCTGACGCTTCCTTTGCGTGGGATTCCGCCGCCGCGGCGATGGGTCGAGCATCGATGGGCGGAGTGGGATTGACCGCCGGCTGGAGGTGCGATGCGCATCACGGAAGGCCGCCACCGGAGGCGCGATGCGCGTCCAGCCATGGCGCCAGCGACACGCGCCACAGGTGATCGACGTCGTGGTCCCACGCCAGCGTGCGCGCGACATCGCGCAGAGCCTGCGCGCGTGCGCGCGGATAACGCACTGGGTCCGCATGCCGGCCGGCAAAATACAGCGTGCGGCCGTCCGGGCCGAGGTGCGCGCTGGACGGCTGGTAGCGGTTCAGGGCGTCGCCCATGTCCACTGGCTGGCTCCAGTGATCGCCTTCGCGGAACGCGATGTGCAACCGGGGGCTGGCGCCACCGCCGTCGGCGACGTCGTACACGATGAACGACTGGTCGGGCGCGATCGCGGTGTCGTATTCGTGGCTGGTGGCGTCGCCCAGCGACAGCCGGGTCGGCGCGAGGTAGTGGCCGTCGCGGCAAGTGGCGCGATACAGGTGCGTCGCGCCGCCGCGGCGCGGGCCGGGCGAGTCGAAATACAGCGTGCCGTCGGCGGCGATGCTGGCGCCGTACATTTGCATGCTGATGTTGACGACGTCCGGCAACGGCGTCGGCGTACCCCAACCGTGCGCGTCGCGATCGACGCGCCACAGATGCATGTCGCCGCTGGGCACGAGCGTTCCGGTGCGCGACGACACCGTGGCAAGCGGTTTGCCATCGGCGGTCGCTGGCCGGTTCGAGCTATAGATCAGGTACGAGCCATCGGGCGCCATCGCCGGATCGTGGTCTTCCCATTGCCCCGAGAACGGCGCGAGGCGCGGCGTGGACCATGCGCCGTTCACCCGCTGCGAGATCATGATCGCGTGATCATGGGCAGGCCAATTGGACAGGTCGAACACCAGCGTGTCGCCATCGGGCGTGAAGGCTGCCGAATCCACACTGGCCGGTCCGGAGATCACGCCCGGCGCGAGGATTTCGGGCACGGCGCCGGGACGGGTTCGTGCGGCGCCGGGTGCTGCCGCACCAGCGCTCGCGTATGCGACCAGCAGAGTCGCGAACAAAGTCGACGATCGCATGCACGCTGCCCCTCGTTCGGTTACAGGTGGTGTTCGAGCAAGTTAGCGTCGGGGTCGACGTGCGTCGCTCGTCCGGTGACCGCCGGTTTGATCGCCATGACGAGCGGTGTGCATGCGCGGACAAGCGGTGGGGCGCACGACACCGAAGAAGAGCCGCTTCGTTACGGACACGGTGAAGCAATAGTCGTCGCCGCAGCGTTGCGCGAGCCGTCGGGCACGGCATTAGCGCCGTTGATCACGCCCGGGTGGGTGATCGTCACGAAGCCGCGGTCATTCGCGGCGACGCCGCGCAGGCTGTTCCCGCGGCACTGTCGCCGCATCAACGGGACAACGTCATGCCTTGCCGTACTTTCCGTCGTGTTCCTGCACGTCTCGCCTGCTTCGGCTTGTGGCTGGGCGGCGCCGCGATCGCTGCGCCAGCCATGGCCGCGTCGCAGGACAGCACTCCCGCCGCGGAGGAAACCGCACACACCGCCGCTGCCGTGAAGGCGGTGGACCAGCACTGGCTGGAGGCCGAAGAGAGCGGCGATGCCGCCTGGCTGGACGGCATGTTGATGCCGGACTACCGCTCGGTCGGTGTCGCGGGCACGTTTGCCACGAAGGCCGGCATCGTGGCGCATGCCGCAAAGAACCGTGGCTCGGACAAGATGAAGCAGGAAGTGGCCGCGTGGCAGGCGGCGCATCCGGTGGACCAGCAGGTGACGCTGCAGGGCGACACCGCGATCCTCAGCTTCGTCAGCGCCGCGCCCGCGACCAAGGGCAAGCTGTATTCCTCGGACGTGTTCGTCTACGTCGACGGTCGCTGGCGCGCGCTGTATTCGGCGCATACCGGACTCGGCAAGGACTGAACGTAGCCTGGTTCCTCCGGCATGCGGGCAGGCTCGCTGGCGCAGCCAGCATCACCACGCGATGCGCTGGCCGTCGCGCAGCAGCGCGCCGTTGATGCCGGGTTCGGGCAGGCAGGCGGCGGCCACGATGCCGGCGGCGCCGCGTTCCACCGGGCCGCCGCCGGGGCCGCCGAGGCCGGTGGCAAGCCAGCCGGGGCAGACCGCGTTGACCAGGATGCCGCTGCCGGCGAGTTCGGCCGCGAGCGCGCGGGTGTAGGCGTTGAGCGCGGCCTTGGACACGCGGTAGGCGGGGTAGCCGATCGCGTCGGGCGCCATGTTGGCGGCGCAGCCGCTGGTGACGTTGACGATGCGGCCGTAGCGGTGGCGGCGCATCAGCGGCAGCAGCGCGCTGGTCAATTGCCAGGCGCCGAGCAGGTTCGTTTCCAGCGCGGCACGCACGCTGCCGGGCGTGGCGGTTTCGGCGTGCGCCTCGCGGTCGGCGTGGCCCCCGGCGTTGTTCACCAGCACGTCGAGGCGGCCGTGCTCGCGCGCGATCCAGGCGGCGAGTTCGGCGATCTGCGGCGCGTCGGTGACGTCGAGCGGCACCGCGACCACGTCGCCTTCGATCTGCTTCGCCGCTTGCCGGCCCTTGGCGAGATCGCGCGTGCCCAGCAGCACGCTGTAGCCGCGCGTGGCGAGCTGGCGCGCCACCTCGAACCCCAGCCCGCGGTTCGCGCCGGTGACCAGGGCCACGCGATGCAGCGGCGCCGGCACTACCCGCTTGCGCGCCGTGCTCATGGCACGGCGGCTACCGGAGTGGCGACCGGCGCGCAAGTCGTGTCGTCGCCGCAGGCTTGCCAGCCGCCGCCCAGCGCCTTGTACAGCGCCACCGCGCGGGTGTCGATCGCGGCCTGCGCCTGGGCCAGCGCGTCGTCCGCGGCGAGCTGCACGCGTTCGGCGTCGAGCAGTTCGAGATAGCCGGTGGCGCCCTGTTCGTAGCGCTCCTTGGCCAGTTCGGCGGCGCGGCGGCTCTGCTGCACCTGCGCCATCAGTTTCTCGACGCGATCGTGCTGCAGGTTGTAACCGACCACCGCGTTGTCCACGTCCTCGATCGCCTCCAGCACGGTGCGCTGGTAGTTCGCCTGCGCCGCGTCGGCGCGCGCCTCGGCGGCGTGCAGTTCGCTGCGCACGCGCTGCACGTTGAGGCCGCTCCAGGTGATGCTGGGCGTGATCGACCAGGCGCGCGTGGACGGGCTGCCGAAGTCGTTGCTGCGCCCGGCGAGGAAGCCGAGGAAGCCGCCCAGCGAGAGGTGCGGGAAGAAATCCGCCTTGGCCACGCCGATGCGCGCGTTGGCGGCGGCGTATTCGCGTTCGGCGATGCGCACGTCGGGGCGGCGCGCCAGCACGTCGCCGGCGGCGCCGATCGGCAGCACGGCGTCGATCGGCTTGAACGTCTGCGGCGAGACGTCGACGTCCAGCACGCCGGGCTGCTCGCCCAGCAGTACGGCGAGGCGGTAGGTATCGGCGTGCGCCTGCATGTCGAGCAGCGGCAGCTGCGCTTCGGTCGCGCTGAGCTGCGCCGCGGCGCTGGCCACGTCCTGGTCGGAGGCGGTGCCCACCTCGGCGCGGGCGCGGATCAGCTTCAGCGTGTCCTGCTGGTTCGCGATGTCGCGGCGAGCGATGTCCTGCCGCTGCTGGGTGCCGCGCAGATCGAAGTAGTTGCGCGCCACCTCGGCGAACAGGCTCACCTGCGCGTCGGCCAGCGCGGCCTCGCTGGCGCCGAGGTCGGCGTGCGCCGCCTCGACGGAACGCCGCACGCCGCCGAACACGTCGATCTCCCAGCTGGCGTCGAAGCCGGCCTGGTAGGCGGTCACCGTGTTGCGCTGCGGGCCGAAGCCGGGCGTCTGCTCGCGGCTGCGGGTGTACGACGCACCGGCCTGGATATCCGGCAGGTACTGCGACTTCGCGCCGCCGAGCAGGGCGCGTGATTCGGCGAGACGCGCCACCGCAATGCGCAGGTCGAGGTTGTTCGCCGCGGCGCGCTGGATCAGCGCGTCGAGCGTGGGATCGCCGAACTGCTTCCACCATTGCGCCTGGAATTGCGCGCTGCTTTCGCGCGCCGTTTCGAGGCCTTGCAGCTGCGGCGTGGGCGTGACCGGCTTGTGGTAGTTCGGACCCACGCTGACGCAACCGGCGAGTGCGAGGGCGGCGAACAGGGCGGTACTACGGAGCAGGTGTTTCATCTCAATGGCCCTCCAGCGCCGGCACGGCGTTCGCCTGCGCGTGCTTGCGCGCTTCGCGACGCTCCACCAGGGCGCGGATCACGACATAGAACAGCGGGGTGTAGAGCAGGCCGAACAAGGTGACGCCGAGCATGCCGGAGAACACCGCCACGCCCATCGCGTGGCGCATCTCCGCGCCGGCGCCGTGCGAGGTCACCAGCGGCACCACGCCCATGATGAACGCGATCGAGGTCATCAGGATCGGGCGCAGCCGCAGCCGCGCCGCTTCCAGCACCGCCTCGTGGCGGCTCATGCCCTCGAGCTGGCGTTCGCGGGCGAACTCCACGATCAGGATCGCGTTCTTGCAGGCCAGGCCCACCAGCACGATCAAGCCGATCTGGGTGAAGATGTTGTTGTCGCCACCGCTCAGCCACACGCCGGCGATCGCGGACAGCAGCACCATCGGCACGATCAGGATCACCGCGAGCGGCAGCGACCAGCTCTCGTACAGCGAGGACAGCACCAGGAACACCAGCAGCACGCACAGCGGGAACACCAGCACCGCGGTGTTGCCGGCGAGGATCTGCTGGTAGGTCAGCTCGGTCCACTCGTAGCTCATGCCGTTCGGCAGTACCTGGTGCGCCAGCTTCTCGATTTCCGCCTGCGCCTGGCCCGAGCTGTAGCCCGGCGCCGGGCCGCCGTTGATCTCGGCGGTGGGATAGCCGTTGTAATGCTGCACGCGGTCCGGGCCGGCGCCGTGCGCCACGGTGACGAAGGAGCCCAGCGGCACCATCTCGCCCTTGGCGTTGCGCGTCTTCAGCTGGCTGATGTCCGCGAGGTCGCTGCGGAACTGCGGCTCGGCGGACAGGTTCACCTGGTAGGTGCGGCCGAAGCGGTTGAAGTCGTTGACGTAGAGCGAGCCCAGATAGGCTTGCATGGTCTGGTAGACGTCGCCCAGGTTCACGCCCTCGGCCTTGGCCTTCTCGCGGTCCACGTTCACGTCCACCTGCGGCACGTTCACCTGGAAGCTGGAGAACAGTCCGGCCAGCACCGGATCCTTGCGGCTCGCCGCGATCAGGTTCTGGGTCTGCTGGTACAGCTCGTCGAAGCCGACCTGGCCGCGGTCCTCGATCTGCAGACGGAAGCCGCCGATCGTGCCCAGGCCCATCACCGGCGGCGGCGGGAAGACCGCGATGTAGGCGTCCTGGATCGCCGCGAACTTCGCGTTCAGCGCGCCGGCGATCGCGCCGGCAGACAGGTCCGCGCTGCGCCGCTCCTCGAACGGCTTCAGCGTCACGAACACGATGCCGGCGTTGGTCGAGTTGGTGAAGCCGTTCACCGACAGGCCGGGGAAGGCCACCGCGCTCTGCACGCCGGGTTGCTTCAGCGCGATCGCGCTCATGCGCTTGATCACGTCCTCGGTGCGGTCCAGCGAGGCGGCGTCGGGCAGCTGCGCGAACGACACCAGGTACTGCTTGTCCTGGGTGGGCACGAAGCCGGTGGGCACGTGCCAGAAGCCGAACGCGGTGAGCGCGATCAGGCCCGCGTACACCACCAGCGCGGCGCCGCCCTTGCCCTGCATGCGGCGCGTACCCGCCACGTAGCGTTCCGCACCGCGCTGGAACAGCCGGTTGAACGGGCGGAACAGCCAGCCGAACAGGCGGTCGATGGCGCGGGTGAGGCGGTCCTTCGGCGCGCCGTGCGGCTTCAGCAGGATCGCCGACAGCGCCGGGCTCAGGGTCAGCGAGTTGAATGCCGAGATCACCGTGGAGATCGCGATGGTCAGCGCGAACTGGCGGTAGAACTCGCCGGTGAGGCCGCTGATGAAGGCGGTGGGGATGAACACCGCGCACAGCACCAGCGCGGTGGCCACGATCGGCCCGGTAACCTCGTGCATCGCCTTGCGCGTGGCTTCCTTCGGCGACTGGCCCAGCTCGATGTGGCGCTCCACGTTCTCGACCACCACGATCGCGTCGTCCACCACGATGCCGATCGCCAGCACCATGCCGAACAGGCTCAACGCGTTGAGCGAGAAGCCGACCAGGTACATCACCGCGAACGTGCCGATCAGCGACACCGGCACCGCGATCAGCGGAATCACCGAGGCGCGCCAGGTCTGCAGGAACAGGATCACCACCAGCACCACCAGCAGGATCGCCTCCAGCAAGGTGTGCGCCACCGCCTCGATCGAGCCGCGCACGAACACGGTCGGGTCGTAGACGATGTGGTAGTCGATGCCTTGCGGGAACTCCTTCTTCAGCTGCGCCATGGTGGCGCGCACCTCATCGGAGATCTGGATCGCGTTGGAGCCGGGTCGCGCGAAGATCGGGATCGCCACCGCCGGCTGGTTGTCCAGCAAGCTGCGCAGCGCGTACTGGTCCGAGCCCAGCTCCACCCGCGCCACGTCGCCCAGGTGCACGGTGGCGCCGTCGGCATCGGTGCGCAGCACGATGTTGCGGAAGTCGTCGACCGTGCTCAGCCGGCCCTGCGTGTTGATGTTGAGCTGGAAGTCGGCATTGCCGCGCACCGGCGGCGCGTTCAGCGCGCCGGCAGCCACCTGCACGTTCTGCTCGCGGATCGCGTTCGCCACGTCGCCGGTGGTGAGGCCGCGCTGGGCCAGCTTGTCCGGGTTCAGCCACACGCGCATCGAGTACTCGCCGGCGCCGAAGATCTGCACGTCGCCCACGCCGTTCAGGCGGCCCAGCACGTCCTTCACGTGCAGCCGCGCGAAGTTCGACAGGTACAGCATGTCGTAGCGTTTGTCGGGTGAGGTGAGGTGCACCACCATGGTGAGGTCGGGCGAGCTCTTCTGCGTGGTCACGCCCAGCCGCTGCACTTCCTCGGGCAGGCGCGGCAGCGCCTGCGACACGCGGTTCTGCACTTCCACCTGGGCGTCGTTGAGGTTGGTGCCCAGCGCGAAGGTCACGGTGAGCGTCATCACGCCGTCGCTGGTGGCCTGCGAGGAGGTGTAGAGCATGCCTTCCACCCCGTTGATCTGGGTCTCCAGCGGCGTGGCGACGGTCTCGGCGATCACCTTGGGGTTGGCGCCGGGATAGTTCGCGCGCACCACCACGGTGGGCGGCACCACTTCGGGATATTCGCTGATCGGCAGCTGGAACACCGCGATGGAGCCGGTGATCACGAACAGCAGCGACAGCACGGCGGCCATGATCGGCCGGTCGACGAAAAACTGGGCGATGTTTTTCATGGGTTTGTCTCGATGACTCCAGGGTGCCGACTCCCTCTCCCCTCCGGGGAGAGGGTTGGGGTGAGGGGCGGGGCTTGCCGAAACGCTTGGGCTTCGGCAACGCGCTTTTCAGGTTTCGATAAGTAGGCGATGTTTGGGCAAGACTGGCCCCTCACCTCGGTCCTCTCCCCCAAGGGAAGAGGAAGAGAAGCGAAGTACTCAGCCTTGCGGTTCGTGCCTGGGCGGCGCGGTCATCGCGGTACGCGAATCGTCATGGCCGCCCGCTTCCACCAGCGCCTTGTCCCGCGCGTCGAGGCGGTATTCCATCGCCACCTGCTGCGGGTTCACCTCGGCGCCGGGGCGCACGCGCTGCAGGCCGTTCACCACCACCACGTCGCCGGGCGCGAGGCCGCTGTCAACCACGCGCAGGCCGTGGAACAGCGCGCCGGTAGTGACCTTGCGGTATTCCACCTTGTGCTTCGCGTCGACCACGTAGACGAACTGGTTGCCGAGGTCGGTGCCCACCGCGCGGTCGTCGATCAGCAGGCGCGGCTGCGGCTGGCCGCTGGAAAGGCGGATGCGTGCGTACAGGCCGGGGGTGAACAGGCTGTCGCGGTTGTCGAACACCGCGCGCAGCCGCATCGTGCCGGAGTCGGTGTGCAGCTGATTGTCGACGAAGTCGATGCGGCCGGTGTGCGGGTAGCCGCTCTCGTCGGACAGCTCCATCGTGGCCTCGATGCGCGCGCCGTGGCCGTCCTGGTTCGCTTTCGCGCGCAGGTGGTCCAGCTTCAGCCAGGTGTGCTCGTCCACGTCGAAGTACACGTAGACCGGGTTCACCGAGACCACGCTGGTCAGCACGTCGCTGCTGGTGACCAGGTTGCCGGGAGTGATGTGCACGTTGCTGACGCGGCCGTCGATCGGTGCGCGTACCTCGGTGAAGCCGAGGTTGAGCCTGGCCGAGGCCAGCGCGGCGTCGGCGGCGGCCAGCGTGGCGCGCGCGCTCTGCGCGGCGGTGTCGAGGCGGTCGGCTTCCTCCTGCGCGATCGCGTGCTGGTCGAGCAGGCGATGGCCGCGCTGGGCGTTGGCCTGGGCCAGGCCCAGTTCGGCCAGCGCCTGGCTGCGGTTGGCGGCGAGCCGGTCCGTCTCGGCCTGGAACGGGCGCGGGTCGATGCGGAACAGCACGTCGCCCTTGTGCACCAGCGCGCCTTCCTTGAACGCCACCGAGTCCACGTAGCCGCCCACGCGCGGACGCACCTGCACGCTGTCCACTGCCTGCACGCGGCCGGTGAAGTCGGCGCTGTTGCTCACCGGGCGCAGCAGGGCGCGGGCCACGGTCACTTCCGGCAGGGCGCCGCCGGCGCCGGCGGCCTGGGCGTGGCTGTCGCCATGCCCGCCGAGGAGGGCCCAGCTGCCGGCGATCGCCACCACGACGAGGCCGGTCAGGATCAGTTGCTTCTTCATCTTTGCGCTCCCTGGGTGGGGTCGTGCGGCGCTGCAGCACGATGGGGAGGCGAATAATAGGTATACCAGTGGGTACAGAAAAACCCCAATTTGTGAACTCCACTAGTGACGAGCAGTCACGAATGACGGCACAATGACAAGCATGGAAGATTTTTCGGCAATAACAAGCTTCGTTCGCGTGGTGGAGGCCCGCAGTTTCGCGGCGGCCGCCGTGCAGCTGGGCATGACGCCGTCAGGGGTGAGCCGCGCGGTATCGCGGCTGGAGGAGCAGATCGGCGTGCGCCTGTTGTTCCGCAGCACGCGTGCGCTGCGGCTCACCGACGACGGCGAGTCGTTCTATCAGCGCTGCAAGGCGATCCTCGCCGACCTTGGCGAGGCGGTGGATGCGCTGAACTACGCGCGCACCAAGCCCAGCGGCAAACTGCGCGTGGCGGCGAACGTCTCGGTGGGCCGCGCCGCGCTGATCCCCAACCTCGCCGATTTCGAGGCGAAATACCCGGACATCCGGCTGGAGCTGTCGATGAGCGACCGCAGCATCGGCCTGATCGAGGAAGGCATCGACTGCGCGATCCGCATGGGCGAGCTGGAGGATTCCAACCTGATCGCGCGCAAGCTCGGCTACTTCAACAACGTGCTGTGCGCCGCACCGGCCTACCTGGAGCGCCATGGCACACCGGTCAGCATCGACGACCTGAAGCAGCACCGCTGCATCAACTACGTCTATCCCACCAGCGGCCGCGCCTACCAGTGGCAGTTCGACACGCCGGACGGCCGCCTCGCGCTGGACATCGACGCGCACCTGCTGATCAACGACGGCGAGTCGGTGATCCAGGCGGCGATGGCCGGGCTCGGCATCATCCAGGTGCCGCACTGGCTGGCGGCCAGCGCGATCGGCTACGGCAAGCTCAAGGTGATCATGGAGGACACCATCTCCACCGGCTCGCCGGTGTGGCTGGTCTACCCGCAGAAGAAGCACCTGTCCGCACGCGTGCAGGCCTTCCTGGAATGGGTGCACGAACTGTTCGAGCGCACCAACATGCCGGCGTGCCGGATGCTGTCCTGCGCAAAGCCGCTCGACGGCGCCGCTCAGGCGCCCGGCATCAGCAGCAGCAAGGCCACGCCCAGCGCGATGCGGTAGACCGCGAACACCGTGAAGCGGTGCGTGCGGATGTAGCCGAGCAGCCACTTCACCGCGATGAAGCCGACGATCAGCGAGACCACGAAGCCGACGATCAGCGCGCTCCAGTCCTCGTGCACGGCGCCGCCGCCCTTCCACACCTTCAGCAGCTCGTAGCCGGTGGCCGCGTACATGGTGGGGATGCCCACCAGAAACGCGAACTCGGTGGCCGCGGCGCGGTTGCTGGTGCCGAACAGCATCGCGGTGAAGATCGTCGCGCCGGAGCGCGAGGTGCCGGGGAACACGCCCGCCACCATCTGCGCGATGCCCACCAGGATCGCCACCCGCCAGGTCACCTCGGTGCGGTCCGCCTGCTTCGCGGCCAGCGCCTCGGCACCGATCATCCAGAAGCCGCCGATCACCAGCGCCCAGGCGATCGGCGTCACCGTCTCGGGCAGCTTGAAGCCGTAATGCGTGACGACCAGGCCCAGCACGCAGGTGATCAGGAACGCCACCGTCAGCTTGGCCAGGTAGTCGCGCGTGGCCGGGTCGCGCCACTGCGTCAGCAGCTGCCAGATGCGCTTCCAGTACACCAGCGTGATCGCCAGGATCGCGCCGGCCTGGATGCCCACGTTGAACAGGTCCGAGCGCGCGCCCAGCCAGTGCTCGGCGATCAGCAGGTGGCCGGTGGAGGAAATCGGCAGGAATTCGGTGATGCCTTCGATGATGCCCAGCAGGATGACGTTGATGAGATCGGTCACGGGTGCACTCGTCGGTTCGGGGCGAGCGCCACCATGGCGACCGCGCAGCGGCACAGCTTAGAGCCTGTTCCATGTCTCCACATGGCCCGCGTTGCCTTGCCGTGGCCGTCAGGTGGTGGTGCGTGGCACAGCGCCTGCCTGGCTGGCAGGTCAAGCCGCGCGCTGCCGCATGGCGGCCACGGCAAGGCAACCCGAAGGGCCGGGTCTGTTTGCCCGCATCCCTGCGTCATCACTCGGTCGTGGACGGACGTCCACTCCCTCCTTCTTCCTTGGTCTGCGTGCAAACAGCTCGCGGCGCGGGCCATGCGGAGACATGGAACAGGCTCTTAAGCATTCCGGATGGCGATTCGAAGGCGGTTTCCTTGCTGGAGGGACGACAGCTCCGTGCGTGCCAAGCTGGTGCAACAAAGGGAATGAATGCACCAATATGGCGTGTATCATGCGTTGGGCGAAGCCCGCCGGATGGCCAAGCCCATGAATTCACGCGGAATGCACGGCTTGGCATCGACCTTGCTCTGTCCAGCGCATCCGTTCCCTCCATTCCCGTCCATCCCTCGCCGAGGTTCCGCCATGACCGCCCAGAAAGTGCTCGACCAGATCGTTGAACACGAGGTCGAGTTCGTCGACTTCCGCTTTGCCGACATGCTCGGCAAGCACCACCACGTCACGTTCCCGGCGCACGCGATCGACGAGTCGACCTTCGAGGACGGCAAGATGTTCGACGGCTCCTCGATCACCGGCTGGAAGGGCATCAACGAGTCGGACATGATCCTGATGCCCGACCCGGACACCGCCTACCTCGACCCGTTCAGCGCGCACACCCAGCTGGTGCTGCATTGCGACGTGCTGGAGCCCAGCACCCTGCAGGCCTACGGCCGCGACCCGCGCTCGATCGCCAAGCGCGGCGAGGCCTACCTGAAGTCCACCGGCATCGCCGACACCGCCTACTTCGGGCCGGAGCCGGAGTTCTTCATCTTCGACTCGATCCGCTGGCAGAACGACATGGGCCGCGTGTTCTACGAGATCGAGTCGGAAGAGGCCGCCTGGAGCACGCGCTTCAAGTACGAGGACGGCAACATGGGCCATCGCCCGGGCGTGAAGGGCGGCTACTTCCCGGTCTCGCCGGTGGACAGGCTGGGCGACCTGCGCGCCGACATGTGCAAGGTGCTGGAATCGCTGGGCCAGAAGGTCGAGGTGCACCACCACGAGGTGGCGAACGCCGGCCAGTGCGAGATCGGCGTGAAGTTCAACACCCTGGTGCAGAAGGCCGACGAACTGCTGACGATGAAGTACGTCATCAAGAACGTGGCGCACCAGAACGGCAAGACCGTCACCTTCATGCCCAAGCCCATCGTGGGCGACAACGGCTCGGGCATGCACGTGCACCAGTCGCTGGCCAAGAACGGCGAGAACCTGTTCGCTGGCGACCTGTACGGCGGCCTGTCGCAGACCGCGCTGTGGTACATCGGCGGCATCTTCAAGCACGCCAAGGCGATCAACGCGTTCGCCAACTCCACCACCAACAGCTACAAGCGCCTGGTGCCGGGCTTCGAGGCGCCGGTGATGCTGGCTTACTCCGCGCGCAACCGCTCCGCGAGCTGCCGCATCCCGTACGTGGCCAGCCCGAAGGGCCGCCGCATCGAGGTGCGCTTCCCCGACCCGATGAACTCCGGCTACCTGGTGTTCACCGCGCTGATGATGGCCGGCCTCGACGGCATCTTGAACAAGATCGACCCCGGCGCGCCGGCCGACAAGGACCTGTACGACCTGCCGCCGGAAGAAGAGAAGAACATCCCGCAGGTCTGCTCCAGCCTCGACCAGGCATTGGAAGCGCTGGACAAGGATCGCGAGTTCTTGAAGGCCGGCGGCGTGTTCACCGACGACTTCATCGACGCCTACATCGGCGTGAAGATGCAGGAAGTCACCCGCTACCGCGCCAGCACGCATCCGCTCGAGTTCCAGATGTATTACGCGCTGTAACAAGCGGTATTCGGGGCAAGGCAACGGGCGCTTTGGCGCCCGTTGTCGTTTCTGCCATCCTCAAACCCCGCGCCTTGCGCATGGCGTCGGTATGCCCGGAGTCGGCGTCCGGGATGGAAGGGGAGAGCGATGCGGAAAGTGTTCAAGGCCGTGGCATGGATCGTGCGCGTGTTGTTGCTGTTGCTGGTCGCCGCCTTCGCCTGGGGCCGCTTGCGGCCACCTGCGCCGGCGCAGACCGAGGCGCTCAAGCGGCTGCAACCGGCGCCCGCGCCGGCCGGGCACAACGCCTGGGCCACGCTGTGGCTGCAGGATTACGACGTACCCATCGATCGCGTGGATGCGGTCTACGCGCAGGAGCGCGCGCATCTGCAGGCTTGGCTGGCGCAGTTGCCGGCGGACGCCACGGCTGCGCCGGATTACGTGCCGCTGGCTGCGCAAAGCTTCCAGAAGCGCCCGTCACTCACGGCGGACGAGAACCAGCTCCTGTGCAGCAACCGCGACGAGGATTGCCTCGCCAAGGTGCGCGCGCAGGCCGTGCCGCTGCACGCTTTGCTGGCGCGGCAATCCGCGCGACTGGCATCGCTGCAGGCGCTCACCGGCGACGACGCGTTGTGGGATGACTTGTCGATCTCGCCGCAAACGCCATTGCCCGGGTTCGGCACGGCGATGAAGCTGCTGCTCACCGCACCGGCGCTGGATTTCGTCGAGGGCCGGCAAGCGCAGGCGCTGGATGCGATCTGCACTCAGGCCGCCACCGTGAGCCGCCTGCACGCCCACACCAACTCGCTGGTGGGCGCGATGGTGGCCGTGGCCTGGATGGACGGCATCGAGCGCGAGCTGGCCGGCATGCTCGCCGCGCTACCCGACGACGAGGCCATCCCGGTCGCCTGCACGCAGGCCTTCGCGCCGGTCGTCGTCGCGGATGTCAGCCTGTGCGCGCCGATGCGACATGAGTACGACCGCGCCGCCAACGCCATGGCTGTCGTCGACCCCAGCCGGGCCAGCCACTGGGCGACGCGCCTGCGTCTGCGCTTGGTGGTCGACCCCCGGGGCACACGCCGCCTGATCGCGCCGACCTACGCATGGGCCTGCCAGCGCGATGTGCTCGCCGCGCAAATGTCCGATCGGTCGCTGGCTGCCCCGTCGATGCCGCCGGTGCGCTACGACCTCTTCGATGCCGTCTCCAACACCATGGGCCTGATCCTGGCGCGCATCGCGCCGCCCGATTACGCGAAGTACCTCCAGCGCAACGAAGACTATGCCGCCGGCTTGCGCCTGACGGCTTGGCTGCTGCAGCACCGCAGCGACACCGCCGGCGCGGCCGGCTGGCCGCATCGCCTGCAACAAGCCCTGCCTGCGCTGCAACAAGGCGGAAACCGCCACCTCGCGATCGATCCGGATGGCCGCCACGTGTGTATGGACTATCACGCCAAACGCCCCGGCCACGAGGCGCTGGTGCTGTCGCTCGGGCCATAGCGCGGCGCGGCACCGAAACCCGTTGCACCAACGCCGCGCATTGCCCATGATGGTGCAATGCGCGGCAATGCAGCATCAAGCGGATTGGAACAGCTGGCGACCGGGGTGGCCCTGGTCGACGCGGAGCTGCGCGTGCGTTGGGTCAATGCCGCGCTGGCCGAACTGCTGGGCAGCGGCATGCGCAGCGCGGTCGGCCAGCCGCTGGCGTTGTGGCTGTGTTCGCCGGATGACTTGGCCCAGGCGCGGCGCGCGCTGGACGAGGCGCGCTTCGTGCAGCTGCGCGAAGCGGCGCTGTCCGCGTTCGACGAGCGCACGCTCAAGGCCGATCTGGCGATCCAGCCCGCGGACGATGGCGGGCTGCTGGTCGAGGTGCACGTGCTGGCCGCGTCGGCGCCGGCCGTCTCGCCGCTGTCGGCCACGCTGCGCGGCTTCGCGCACGAGGTGAAGAATCCGCTGGCCGGCCTGCGCGGTGCGGCGCAGCTGCTGCAGCGGCGCGTCGACGGCGTCGAGCTGCAGGCGCTGGCCGGCCTGATCATCGACGAGGCCGACCGCCTCGCCGCGCTGGCGAATCGCCTGCTGCATCGCGACGGCGCGGCGCGGCTTGGCACGGTGAACATCCACGAATTGCTGGACCGGCTCGCTGAGCTCATGCGCGCCGAACCCGCACCGCCGCGGCTGCGCCACGACTATGACCCCAGCCTGCCCGACGTGTGGGGCGATGCGGACCAGCTGCAACAAGTGCTGCTGAATCTCGCGCGCAACGCGGTGGAAGCGGGCGGGCGCACGCTCACCCTGCGCACGCGCGCCGAGCATGGCGTGCGCGCCGGTGCCCGCGTGCTGCGCTGCGCGTTGCGCGTGGACGTGGTCGACGACGGCCCCGGCGTGCCCGCGGAACTGCGCGACACACTGTTCGAGCCGCTGGTGTCCGGCCGTGTCGACGGCACCGGCCTGGGCCTGGCGCTGTCGCGCGAGATCGCCCGCGAACACGGTGGCGAGCTGTGCTGCAGCAGCCATCCGGGCGAGACGGTGTTCTCGCTGTACCTGCCGCTGGAGCATGCGCCATGAGCAAGCAGCTTGCCGCTCCTGCGGGAGCAACACCGATGAACGGCGAAATCTGGATCGTCGACGACGACCGCGGCGTGCGCTTCGTGCTGGCCACGGCGCTGCGCGACGCGGGCCTTGCTGTGCGCGAGTTCGACGCGGCGGATGCGGTGCGGACCGCCTTGCGCAAGTCGCGCCCCGCACTGCTGCTGACCGACGTGCGCATGCCCGGAGAGAGCGGGCTGGCGTTGCTGGAGGAACTGAAGTCCAAGGGCATAGCCCCGGTGATCGTGATGAGCGCGTACACCGACGTGGCGACCACCGCGGCGGCATACCGCGCGGGTGCGGCCGACTATCTCGCCAAGCCGTTCGACCTCGACCAGGCGGTGGCCACGGTGCGTCGCGCGCTGGCCGACGGCGCGTCGACCGAAGCACCGTCGGCGGCCACATCGACGCCCACCCACGCGCTGCTGGGCGCGAGCGCGGCCATGCGCGAGGTGTTTCGCCTGATCGGGCGCGTGGCCGCCAGCGACCTCAACGTGCTGATCACCGGCGAAACCGGCACCGGCAAGGAATTGGTGGCGCGCGCATTGCATGAGGAAAGCGCGCGGCGCGACCGGCCGTTCGTGGCGCTCAACACCGCGGCGATCCCCAGCGAGCTGCTGGAGAGCGAGCTGTTCGGCCACGAGGCCGGTGCCTTCACCGGCGCGCAGCGGCGCGTGGCCGGCCGCTTCGAGCAGGCCGAGGGCGGCACGCTGTTCCTCGACGAAATCGGCGACATGCCGCTGGCGCTGCAGACACGCCTGCTGCGCGTGCTCGCCGGCGGCGAGTTCTACCGCGTGGGTGGACGCGAGCTGATCCGCTGCGACGTGCGCATCGTCGCCGCCACCCACCAGGATCTGGACGCGCGCGTGGCCGCCGGCCAGTTCCGCGCCGACCTCAAGCACCGCCTCGACGTGGTGCGCATCGCCT